>Ga0116230_10000594_pt1 | contig 32151 bp, 23 predicted proteins | sample S1TSphfallax_3_FD_88678 | JGI IMG/M metagenome (GOLD analysis project Ga0116230, IMG submission 88678) | Host-associated microbial communities from peat moss isolated from Minnesota, USA - S1T2_Fd - Sphagnum fallax MG | ecosystem: Host-associated > Plants > Peat moss > Unclassified | place... | reverse complement strand
TTGGCTTCCTCGTCGGTATAGCCATCGTCCCGGAACTCCCCGATTCCGGGGATGACATTGAAGGCGATCTGCTTGGGAAACAGCTTTGGCTCGCTCGCGCCCAGGACAAAGAAGCCCTTGGTCTGGGTCCACAGCTCGTCCATGCCCTCGGATCCCGCGCCGGAGACGGACTGATAGGTGGCCACAACCACGCGCTTGATCCGCGCAGCGTCATGCAGGGGCTTCAAGGCCACCACCAGTTGGGCGGTGGAGCAATTGGGATTGGCGACGATATTCCGCTTCCGCGCCAGGTCTATGTCTTCGGCGTTCACCTCCGGCACGATGAGCGGCACGTCCGGGTCCATGCGGAAGGCCGAGGAATTGTCGATCACGATGGGTCCCGCGGCCCCGATCCGGGGCGCCCATTCCCGGGAGAGCTCCGCGCTGACCGACATCAGCACCACGTCGACGGTGGAGAAGTCGAACTGCGCCACGTCCTCGCACTTGATCACGCCGCCCAGCCAGCCGACCTCCAGGCCGATGGATTTGCGCGAGGCGATGGCGTGCATCTTTTGCACGGGGAAATCGACCTCCTCGAGGATGTTCAGCATCTCACGCCCGACCGCGCCCGTGGCGCCGACAACGGCCACCCGGTAACCCATCGTCTTCACTCCTGATCAAAAGGGGAACGGGTCCCTAGACCCGCGACGCCGCCCTGGCAAGTTTTGGATCGCCGCCGGGGGACTAGCTCCGCGTCCCTGCCTTGGCGGCGGCGCCGAGCAGCGCGGCGCAGTCTGCGTTCTTGGACACGCCCCCGAAGACGAAGGGCAGGATCGCCGCCACGGGCGCGGCGAAGACGCCGATTGCCACAGCCGCCGCCGCCTGAGGCGCGGCCTTAGCCACATCCAAGCCGACCTTCGGAGACCCCAGCGAGCCGGTGACCGTGATTGGCGCGTTGAGACGCGCGAAGCTGATCTTCTTCGGCTTGCCGGTGAAGCGAAGATCGACCTTTTCGTCAGGCAGATCAATGGTCCCGGAGCCGGTCACCTTCACCACATCGGTGTCGAACACGACCTGGGCGGCGGTGAGCGTGCCGTCCCGCGCCTCGAAATCGGCCACGCCGCAGCGCACGGGCGTGTCGTCCTTGTTGCGGGTGATCAGCTGGAAGGCGGTGCGCTGCAAATCGAGGCCCAGAATGTCGGCGAGGGTCTTGTTCACCTTGCCGCTGGGAATGACCCCGACCACCGCGCCATTGGCGTGAGCCGCCGCCGCACGGACGGAATCACCCGAACCCGAGAGCCGCGCCCGCACCCACAGGCCGCCCTGCAGCGACGGCTTTCCCGCCTTGGCGGGCATGAGCGCGCCCAGGCTGGCGTCGGAGAGGCGCAGATCGATGGCGTTGTTCTGCACCGCGCCGCGCGCATCGATGCGAATCATGCCCGAAAGCCTCCCTTGCGAGAGCGTGGCCCCCACGGGATCGATGATCAGCAGGCCGTGGTCCAGGTTCACCCCGAAGTCCAGATCCCGGATCGGCACCGCGCCCGCCTCCACGCTCGCGGCCCTGATGGTCGCCTTGGCGTCCAGCCCGCGGATCCGGCTGGCGTCCAGGGTCGCGTCTGGCAGAACGCGATGCTCCGCCGCCAGGCGCGCGGCCTCGATCTTTTGCGACGCGGACAATTCGCCGGAGCCGGCGCGGCCGGGCGTGCCGCCGACGATCGCGGCCAGGTCGGCGAGCCGCACCCGCCGCGAGTTGAGGTTGGCGCGCAAAAAGGGCCGCCCCGTGCTCGAATCGACGCTCATCGATCCCTCCACGTCGCTCTGGCCAAGTTTCCCCGCCATGGCCCAGAGCGCGACGATTCGGTCTTTCCGCAGGAAATCGGCGCTCAAGGCGTAGGGGGGGCTGTTGGGCAGCGGCAGACCGGTGATCTCATAGACGTCCGCAAGGTCGTCCCCGCTGACGGTGAAGTGGCCGGACACCTGCGCCAGATTGAAGGGTCTGGCGATGGACCCCGAAATTTTCAGGTGCGTATTGGGCGTATCCAGGCCCGCGTTGAAACCATAGGGCCTCGCCGGATCGATATTGATCAGGGGGCCGCTGAAGATCATGGCGTGGAACGGATTTCCCCTCAGGCGCCCGGCGCCGGAAAGGTTAAAGGCGCCCCGCGTTCCATCGCCATTCTCCTGGGATGACATGACCCCGGCGAAGGTCAGCTGGCGTCCCGCATCGGCATAGCGCACTGCGCCGTCGCGGATGATCAGATGGCCGATCTTGGGCACGGTGGGCGCGGCGGCGCCGGGCTTGCCGCCCAGGGTCCAGTTGTCGCGGCCCTTTAAGTCCCGCACCAGGTCCAGCTGCGGGTTTTCCACCTCCACCAGGGGCAGGACCACATGGCCGCCAAACAGGAACGGCCAGAGTCTTAACGACACCGTGAACCGGGTGATCTTGGCGAGGGGCTTGGGCCCCCCCCAGGGCGTGTTGCCGATCACCAGGCCATTCACGCTGGCCGTGGGCGTCCAGGACCAAGGATGAACCTCAAGATTGCCCTGAATCGCCACAGGCCGGTTCAGCCGCGCGGAAATCGCCGCCGCCAGGGGCGGGCGCAGCCAGTTCCACTGAAAGATCAGGATGAAGATGACGACGGCGAGAACTATGACGCCCACGGTCCCCGCGGCCCATGGCCAAAGCGGCTTATGGCGGTGTCCCCCGTCTCGTGTTCGGGGGGCCTCTTTATCGGCGGTCAGGGTCAAGCGGCGCTTTCGGCTGGCAGTGGCTGAGACTTACCAACACGCGCGAACGCGCCGTCCGTTCCCTCCAGGGGCGAAGTTCCTGCCGCTAAATGGAGACGCCCACCAGCCGGTGCAGCCATCCAAAGAAGGCCGGCACCAGATATCGCTCCACGCCGATCACGATCACCATGAGGATAATCGGCGAAAAATCCATGCCCCCCATGGAGGGCAGCACCCGCTTGAAAGGCGCCAGCAGAGGCCGGGCCAGGGAGTCCAGCACCCTTGTCGCCTGATAGATGAAGCGGTTGCGCATATTGACGACGTTGAAAGCCACCAGCCAGCTCAGCACCGCATAGGCGATGACGATCCAGATCACGACCTCCAGCGCGAAATCGACCAGATATTGCACGAAGTCGAGAAGTGCATTCATTACAGGGCCCTCCGCCGCCCGGTCGCCCTCCTATCGACGCGCAATGCCGCGCGCAAGGCGAGCGCCCCCGCCTTGACTTCGCCGCCGCTCGTCCCTTATCTCCGCCGTCCTTTCGCCCCTCCCTTCGTCCGGGGGCCGGGAAGGGGCCGTAGCTCAGATGGTAGAGCGCCTCGTTCGCAATGAGGAGGTCAGGGGTTCGATTCCCCTCGGCTCCACCAAAAACTCTCACCGCCGCTTCGGACCAATCTTGCCCAAGCCGACGCGAGAAGAAGCATCGGCCTCTCGCGAGCCACGCATACCTAGAGCCTTGCATCATCTCCTTGGAGCAGATCGCTGCATTCGGCTTTTGTCACCATCAACTGCTCAGCCAACCGCGCGCAAAGCGCCTGATAGCGGGCGTTGCCCCCAAGGGGCGCGGTCAACATCGGGTCGACGCAAATGGTGAGTGGCGCCAGGCCGGGCTTGGAGACCGCAAGCTCTTCGAGCCATCCAACCGCTTCGTCATCGAAGCCCGCCCAAGCAAGGACCGTGGCGGCCATGTGCTTTGCGACCGCGCGACTCGCCATGTCGGGGCCGCGCATCGCAAGGGCGATTGATTCGCGCGCGCCGGCGGATGCGCCCACCTTGTCGCCGGCGAGGAGGCGACCTTCCGCTTCCAGGACGCGTAGAAGCCATGCGTTCCATCGGTTCTCGGGCGTTTTCGCGACGAATTCGCGGAGCTTGGCGCCATCTTCGGCGGCGGCGGCCCCGTCGCCGAGCAAAAGATCCGCCCATCCGCGCGTCGCCGCGAGCGGCATGCGGCCGATCGCGTTAACCGGCAGGACATCAAGCACATTGATTCGAATCGAGTCGACCGGCGCCTCGTCGATAATCCGCCGCACCTCGTCGTAGCGCCCTTCGACAAGCATGCTGAACAAGACCAAGGTCTTGTCCGGGTTGTTATCGTCGTCCTCGCCGATTTCGAAATTAGCGAGACTTTTTATAAGTGCGAACCACTCGTCGCCATCGCCTGTGTAAAGAATTTTGGTGCCCGCCCGCACCATCTGCCATGTGACGCTTTCGGGCGCTCGCGCGAGCGCAAAATGGGCCAACCTCAAGGCCTCGCGCGGCTGTCGCGCGCCGATCTCCTCGGTCCAATAGAATGAGAGCAGATTAAGATTGCCCGGGTCGAGGGCGAGGAGCCGCGCATAGATCGCCCGCGAGTCATCATAGCGGCCCATCTGAAACAGAAGATTGGCCTTCCACTGCAAGAGTTCTGGATCGACGAGGCCCGAGTCCTCCGCCGCGTTGAAGCTGGCGAGCGCCTGCTCAAACTCCTGTTCGGCGTATTCGCAAAGGCCACGCGCCGCTGTCACACCAGGATCGTCAGGCGCCAGCTTCTCGACGGCCGCCAGGTCGGCCCGCATGCGATCATGCCTCTCTTCGCTAGCGTCGTAGTTCCGCATGAAGAGCACGTGGTGCACAACAATGCGCTCGATATAAGCGGCGACAAATGAGGGGTCGGCGGAGATCGCCTGATCGAGAAGGACCTCAACTTCACGCCATGACTTGAGCGGCGAACTTCCCTGCAAGACGGCGTGCCCGATGCGCGCCCTCAAAAAGAAATCATAAGCTGCCGTCTCGCGAACCGGCGGACGGCTTGTCGCCGCCGATGCGCGTGGAAACCTTACCGAGAGTTGGGCCGCAACTTCACGAGCAACTTCAGACTGAAGCGTCATCACACTCTGCAGGGTGCGGTCGAACTTTTGGCTCCAAATGTTGGTATCCGTCTTGGCGTCGATGAGCTGCAGGGTAAGGCGCACATTGTCGACTTCACGCCGTACCGTTCCCTCAATCACATGGCTACAGCCAAGATCGCGCACGAGTTCGGCAAGCGTCACGCGCCGGTCCTTGTAGGACATCATGGTCGTTCTCGAGATGATGTTGATGCTGAGCGGCGCGCTCGCGAGTGTGTGAACAATTTCATCTTGCAATCCGTCGGCGAAGAAAGCGTTTGTCGGATCCGGGCTAAGGTTCTGGAACGGCAACACGGCGAGGCGGCGCGTAGCCGTCGCCGCATCGCCTCGCGCCAGCGGAGGAGCCGCGCTTTCGGGCGCGCCATCGGCAACAATTGAGCTGGCATAGGCCTCGATCGTCTGAGACATCTTGGCCAGCTGGAGTGGGCCGCGCGCTATCAGCCGGCTGGCAAGCGGACCTCGGATCATGCGGTGGGCGTCAGCCGAAATCAGCGCGGAGCCAGGGTCGCACAGGGCCATTAGGCGCGCAGCGACATTGACGCCGTGACCAAGAAGGTCACCGTTCGGCTGCACAATCACGTCGCCCACGTGGACGCCGACTCGCACCTTGGGCTCGCAACGCTCCGCCAGTTCCAGCGCCGCCTCCACCGCCGCCAGGCTGGATAGAAACTCGAGCATGAAGCCGTCGCCGGCCGTGTTGAAGATACGCCCGGCATATCGCGTGGCGACCTGTTCGATAACCCCATGAAGTGCGGAGACCTCTGCCGTTGCGGCGATTTCGTCCGCCTCCGTGCGTGCGGAGTAACCGACGACGTCGAGGGCGACGACCGCTGTGAGCTTGCGCACGGCGTCGTGGGTCACGAAGTCGATGCTCCAATCTCCAGAAATGCCGGGCGACCGACGGTAAGCTTGCGCGGGGCGTAGGGCGCCATCCAGTCCGCGGGCTCGCCCTTGGCGTTCGTCACCCGGATGGGCGCGAAGTAGCGCTCGAAGTCAGATGGCGCGATGTCAGCTGGGAACGCGCGGTACTGTCCGTCGAGTTGCGTGTCGCCGCCCATATATGAGCGCTGCGGAGCGCGTCGATGGGCCCACGCGGTCGTGAAGAGACACAAATTACTCGCTGTGAGAGCCCAGAGATGAACGGGGTCAGCAACCTTCGCCCCAATGGCGCGGTGCAGAGTCGACCAAAGGACTTGGGTGCGACTGATGAGGGTGGCCGGATCCGTAAAAATAGCGTGGGCAAACCGCGCCAAATTTTCTGGTGTGTCGACGAGGTTGCGGTAGGCCACCGTCCCGCCATCAAGGTCGCGCAGCGCGAGGTTTGGCAGAAGCTCACCTTTGGCGGCGGCATCCCAAAAGAGACTGGTTCCGGCCAAGGGTGAAACGAAACTCAAGAAGGTGGGTAGGGGGAAACCGGTCTGACGGGCAAGCACGGCGATCTGTTCGTGCATCTCGGCCGCTGTCGAAATGCGCGGATCAAAGAGATAGGGGTAATTGATGCAGATCCCCACGCGCTCGGCGAATGCGATATCGTCCTTAGGGTCGAAATGTTTGGAGAGATTCTGTTTCTTATTGTGACGCTTAAGAAACTCAGGACTGAGGGATTCGATGCCTGTAAAGAGGACTCGACACTTGGCGTCCGCGAGGCGCGCGATAAAATCGTGATCGCGCAGAGCGTCTTGTGTGATGAGCGCGCCCCATCCCTTCACGCGTGAGTTCGATTTCAAATAGTCGCATACGGCCAGAGCGTGGCCGCGGTTCTGCGAGAAGTTGTTGTCGATGAACCAGAGCACCGGCCACCGGCCGCGGGCGCTGTCACGAGGAGCCAGAGCGATCGAGTCTTCGATCGCCGCCACAACGTGGTCGATATTGTAGGCGGTATGTTTCGCCTTCTCGGCCGGCAGGACGCAAAAATCGCAGGTGAAATTGCAGCCGCGCGAGGATTCGATCAGATGAAATGGGCCGCCTATTCCCGCGCGATAGTAGGCCTGGTGTTTGACGGCATAATTGGTAAGCCGGCTCTGCGGCGAGTAATAAACGGGCTTTACGCACGCTTTCTCATAGTCCGCGATGACATCGGTGACGCAATCAACACCTCCTGCGCAGACCACATCGAAAAACCGCGCGGCGAATTCCGGGAACAGCGTGCAGATGCTGCCGCCCGCGACGACGAGCGCGCCCCATCGCCGAAAGAAGTACGAGAGCTGGCGCATCCGGTCGAATTCGAATTGGAGGCCGGATAGGAAAACAATGTCGTAATCTCTGGGACGCGTCGTATCGAACGCGCCATGCCAGTCCTCATGATAGAGATCGACATCGTATTTCGCCTCGTCGATCTGTGACGCAACATGGACCCCTGCCATCGGCTGCAATGGCTCGCGACGGGGCTCCTGGAGACGGTCAAAGCGAAATCGCGTGCAAACTATGAGAATGCGGCGCTTGCGTCCGTGCGGCGCCTCACCTTCCACCACGTGTGACGCGTTCCGCATGTGCCCTGTCCCACCCCAAGTCAAACGTGGCAAAGGCTGTTGCCGGAAGACGATCTAGAACGCCCATCTCGCGATCACCAATACCTCAAATTCGTGTTGTCCCATCCTGCGGCAGCGGCGTCCGAGCCACAAGCTCTGCTATACATCTGGGACAACTTCGCAACAAAAAGCCGCAGCCATGATCGAGCCCTTCCAGGAACTTGATCGACAGCCCTCGCGTTAAGCGTCAGTGTGGCGCGCAGGCGGCTACGCCGCCGTCTTTTGCCGACGTCCTTGGACGTCATTCGCGCGACGAGTCCGGGGCCCTATCACTGTTCGTGCCCGACCGGGGGCGCCTTTTCAATGCGAGGGCTTCACGGGTGGTCGCGAAATTCCTAAGCCTTGCCCTTGTGCTTGCCGCGTCCAGTGCGGCGGCGCAGAGCCTCGACGCGCCGCGTTGGTACGGCGCCTTTGACTTCGGGGGCCATTGGCCGGGTTCCATAAACAGCTCCTCCACGGGAAGCGCTCCCGATGGGAAGCCTTACGACTGGCAATGGAGATTCCGCAGTGATTGGGCGCTCGCCGCGCGCCTCGGCTATCGCTTGACGCGTCATGTGCGCGTCGAGGGCGAGTTCAGTTTCGAGCCCACGGACGTGGCCTCGGCCCATGCGCCCGGGGCGGATGTTGGCGGCGTGTCCGCATCCCGTCCGGGAGAGCCCTGGGGCCTGTGCCAGACGCCTCCAGCGGCGGGCGCGTGCGCGCCGCTGAATGGCCCGAACAAGTATTTCACCGCCGACTACGCGGGGATGGCCAATGTAATCTATGACGTCACGCCGGATCGACGAATCGATCCCTTTTTTGGGGTCGGTTTCGGCGCCACCCATATTCAAATGCACACCACCTACTGGTTCAGCGCCACGCCGGGATCCACCGTGTCCACGCCTCAGAGCCTTGAGCTCGCCGGCACGCTCACTCATGCGGGGGAGCTGGCCCTCCAGGGCCTGGCGGGATTGTCCTACCGGATCGCGCCCAGGGTGCAGCTGGACGTCACTTATCGCTATTATTTCACGCCCGGCGATGTGATCTGGAACCCGCTAAATCTCACCACGGGCGTGCCCGCGGCAAGCCTGCTGCGTCCCGGCAATTTCTCCGGCCAATTCGCCGATCAGTCGGCCATGATGGGGGTGAGATACGCCTTCTGATCAAGGGTCGATTACACGACCGCGCAGAGAGGGTGTCGGCAATTGTGTCGCTAATAAAAATATGTTCGTTTCAAATGGTAAGTAATAAATTGACTGAATGTTACTTTTCAGGCCCCCGGTGTGGTGCTCATCGGGAACATTCAAGTTATACCGAAGTGGGCAGGGTCTGCATCCCTGCTTTTCTCTGGATATCGGGCTGCGTCGCTACCGCGCCTGGGTCTGGAGAGCGCCTCACGCGTGAGCGCAAGCGCGGAAGGCGGCGCCTCTGTTAACCCCCGGAGGCGCCGCCGACCGACTGCAGGATTAGGCGCCGCCGACCGACTTCAGGGATGAGGCGGCACGATCCCGCTGGGGGGATAGGCGGGCAGCCAGGGCGGCGGGGCCGGGAGGCCGGCGGGCCTGCCGGCGATGGCCTTCAGCATCAGGTTCACCGCCGTCTCAAGCTGAACATCGTGGCCGGCCAGAAGGTCGGCGGGCATATTTTCCACCTCGATATCCGGATCGACGCCGTGGTTCTCCACCGACCAGACCCGATCCGGCGTGTAGAGAGCGTCCTCGGGGATGGTGATATAGCCCCCGTCCATCAGCCGCCAATTGCCGCGAATGCCCCGGACCCCACCCCAGGAGCGCGTGCCCACCAAGGGCCCCAGCCCATAGAGTCTGAAGAGATACGGGAAGATATCTCCATCCGACGCCGACCAGTGGTTCAAGAGCGCCACCTTCGGCCCGTTCAGCACTTCGGAAGGCTCCGTGCCCACGCCGCCTTCGCGGCCCACGCCCAGAACCACCAGCTCGCGCCGCAGACGCTCCAGAGCGTAGGGGGCGATAAAGCCGCCGCCGTTCCAGCGGTCGTCCATGATCAGGGCCTGTTTGTTCAGCTGGCCATAGAACTGGCGGATGAACTGCTGCAGCCCGAGGGATTCCATGTCCGACATATAGACATAGCCCACCTTGCCGCCGGAAAGCCGGTCTACTTCCTCCCGATTATGGGTAATCCAGGCTGCCTCGCGCAGGCTGATCTCGGCGCTGACGGGTTTCACAACCACATGGCGCGGCGTCCCCTCGAGGCTGCCCACAATGGTCAGATCCACCGTGGTCTGGGCGTCATCGAGCTGAAGCAGGGAATCGGGGGTGGCGGGCGCCCGCAAGTCCACGCCATTGATCGCCAGCACATAGTCGCCCGCCCTGATGTTCAGACCTGGCTGGACGAGGGGGCTGCGATAATCCTCCCGCGTATTGTCGCCGGGATAGATCGTGGCCAGCCGATAACGGCCCGAAGATGTATCCAGCGCCCAGTCGGCGCCTAGCAACGCCGGATGGACCTTGGGGCCCGTATCGCCGTCATCACCCCCGCCCACATAGGTGTGGGAATTGCTGATCTCGCCGATCATCTGGCCGATGAGATAGTTGAGATCCTCCCGCGAGCCGAGGAGCGGCAGAAGTTTGACATAGCGGTCATGCTCCGCCTGCCAGTCCACGCCGTTCATGACCGGAGAGAAGAACCCGTCCCGCTCCAGGCGCCAGGCGTTATCAAACATTTCCGCCCATTCAATTTTGGGATCGACCAGAAGCCGCATGTGGCTAAGGTTGAGCACCTTCTTGGTGTCCGAATCCTTCATGGCCTCGGCCTTGGTGTCGACGACGGTGTAGCTCGACCCATGCTTGATAAGCACCCGCTCCCCATCCTGTGAGAGGGAATAGGCGTCCACGTCCTCGGCGATGACCGCGTCCTTGCGCTTGCCCACATCATAGAAGTGCAGGGCTGAGCCCTCGCCTTTCAGCGGGCCGTCCAGCGTGCCGATGGGCTGGGTGAGGTAATAGATGCGGTCTCCCCGGGCATCCATCTGGCCGATCTCCGAGGGCTCGATTGGCAGGGCCACGGCCCGCGCCATGAGGCCGTCGAGATCGATATGGATCGGTGCGATAAGGCCGGCCGCCGCTGGCGCGGGCTCGCCCTTGCCGCTCTGGTCCTTGGGCGGCGGCGACCCCTTTTCGCCGGCCCCGGGTTTGGCGGCCTTGGCGCCTTCCGGCGGGCCGCTGTCGGCCTCGTCGGACTTTGGAGCGACAGGTGAGGCTGTGTCCTTGGCCAAGGGGATCGCATAGATGCCGTTAGACTTCACCACTTCAAAATCGAACTCGATATCCGAGGGCACGGTGTTCTCGTGCCGGTCGGAGACGAAATACAGTTCCTTGCCGTCCGCCGACCAGACGGGGCCATAGTCGACCTCGCCGCCGTTCCCCAGCCTGGTCAGCTTTCCCGAGCCAATCTCATAAAGATAGAGGTCACGCCGCGCGTTTCCCGCCGACTGGCTAAACGCCAGCCAACGCCCGTCGGGCGAAAAGCTCTGGTCATGAATTTCCCGCAGGTTGTCCTGGGCGATCTGCTTGGGCGCGCCGCCTTCCGCCCCGACCAGCCATAGCTGGTGCGCGACGTCGCTAAAGGCGAGCAGCTTTCCGTCGGGCGAATAGACGGGGCCATAGAAATAGCCCGTCTTGAAGTGTGTGAGGACCTTTTCCGCGCCGCCCTCGGCCGGGCGCACCGCGATCTGCTGACCGCCCCCAACATCCGTCGTATAGGCGATCATCCGCCCATCCGGCGACCAGGCGGGGTGGTCCTCGTCGATGCCCTGGGTGTCCGTGAGATCCCGCGTGGCGCCGTATTCGCTGGGCACACTGAAGATATCGCCGCGGGCCGAAAACAGAGTCCGCTTGCCATTGGGCGCCAGGGCGAAATCCATCTGGCCGGCGGGATCGCTGTCGCGCACGTTGTCCTTCACTTCAGCCACATGAAGCCGGGTGCGCGGGTTGTCATCGGGCACGCTCACCGGAACTTCGGAAAGCTGTTCGCTGGGCAGGTCCAGCCGGTACAGCTTGCCGCCGTCCTGAAAGGCGATGGCGTCGCTCCCGAGCGCCGGGAAATCGATATCATAATCGGTGAAATGGGTGACTTCGCGCGTCTCCTTGGTGGCGAAATCATAGGCCCAAATATTGGCCCGCCGGTTTTTGTCCTGGTCGGATAGGTAATAGATCTTGCCCCCGTACCACATGGGCGAGGTGTTGGTGCCCGACCAGTTGGTGATCTGGTTCAGCGCTTTGGTATTGAAGTCATAGGTGAAAACCTGCTGCGCCAAGCCGCCATTATAGCGTTTCCAGGTGCGGAAATTTCGAAAGATGCGGTTATAGGCGATCGTGTGGCCATCCGGGCCAAAGGTCGCCAGGCCCACGGCGCTGTCGATGGGCATGGCCTTGGGCGCGCCCCCCGCCACCGGGACCTCGTACATATATTGGATCCAGCTGTTCCACTGGTCGGCCTTGGTCAGATAGACGACATTCTGGGAATCTGGGGTCCAGGTGACCACCATATTATCCGGTCCATGCCGGCCCCCGGTCCCCGCCTCCGTGGTCGGATGAAAGGTCAGCCGGCGCGCCGTCCCGCCGGTGGCGGGGATCACCCATACATCCGTTCCGGCGTTGCTGGCCTCGGTATAGGCGATCCATTTTCCGTCAGGAGACACCCGCGGAAACATGTCCTGACCGCCCGCGCTGGTCAGCCGCTCCGCTGTTCCGCCGGTCTTGGCCACCGTCCAGATATTCCCATCCGCCACAAAGACGATCCGGTCCCCATAGGGCTGCGGAAACCGGGGCAGGGCGGCCTTGGCCCCGAGCGCGACGCTCAAGACCAGTATGGACGCGGAAACGACGCGAAGCTTCATGCTGACAACCTTCACCAAACCCACCGTCACCTTACGGACCCCCGCCTTCCGGAGAGATTAAATATCTGTAACTTATCTCCGGGGCGTTCCACTCACCCCGCTGCCCGCGCCTTGAACAGGGCCGCCAAGGGACTTTGCGGCCTTGCGCTAAGAATGCGAAGTCAGGGCTATGACAGACATGGCCCGGCCCCCGGCGATCTCTCCCGCCTTTCCTGCCCCGCTCCGCGCCTGGTGGGTCGTGATCGCTCTCATGACAGCCTATGCATTCTCTATTGTCGACCGCATTGGCCTTGGGCTCCTCGTCCAGCCTATCGAGTCGGACCTTCACATCTCCGATAGCCTCATGGGTCTGCTGCAGGGCTTTGCCTTCGCCCTGTTCTATGGCGTCCTGGGGCTACCGCTGGGGCTCCTGGCCGACCGCACCAACCGGCGCAATCTCGTGACGCTCGGCATCACCGTCTGGAGCGCGGCCACCATGGCCTGTGGCCTCGCCAGCGGATTTCCCGCCCTCTTCCTCGCCCGAATCGGCGTTGGGGCCGGGGAGGCGACCTTAAGCCCCGCAGGCGCCTCCATGATCGCCGACTCCTTTCCCGTGAAGGAGCGGCCCCGGGCCTATGGCGTCTATGCCATAGGCACCTCCATCGGCTCGGCCATGGCCTTCCTGCTGGGCGGCGCGGCCATCGCCTTCGCGACCCATCTGCGCCTGGACAACCCCGCCGTCTTCGGGCGCCTGGCCACCTGGAAGATCGCTTTCCTGCTGATCGGCGCGCCGGGGCTCGTGGTCGGCCTGATCTTCGCCCTCACTGTGAAAGAGCCGCCCCGACGGGACCTAGGGGAGGCCCGCCCGCCGGTCTCCCTGCGACCTCTCTGGGAGCAACTCGCCGGCGCCCCGCGCGTCTATCTTGGCGTCATCGCCGGGGCGGTGCTCAACACCACGGCCATCTATGCCCTGGTGGCGTGGTTCCCGAGCCTGCTGATTCGGGGCCATGGCATGACGGCGCCTGAGGTGGGCGGCCTTCTTGGAACCTTCGGCGTCCCGTGCGGCATCGCCAGTTGCGTCGGCAGTGGCTGGGTAGCGGCCTGGCTGGAAAAGCGCGGCCGCGCGGACGCCTCGGTCCTGGTTCCCCTCTGGGGCGTGGTCTGGTTCACAATCATGGGCGTCATCGCGAGTCTGATCGCCGGCGCCATTCCCGCCGTGGTCTTCTATTGCCTCTTAAGTCTCGCCACCAATTGCGTCGCTGTCTCCACCCTGACCGCCCTGAACCGGGTCACGCCGGGGCCTCTGCGCGGGCAGGTGATCGCCCTCTTCACCCTTTCAACCGGCCTGATTTCCCTGTCCCTCGGCCCGCTCGCCGTGGGTTATCTCTCCGACCATCTCTTCCATGGGCCAAAGGGGCTCGGCCCCGCCCTGGCGGTCGTGTTCGGGGTCACGGGCGTCTTGAGCTTCACCATGTTCGCCCTTTCCCGAGAGCCCTATCGTCGCATGGCTGAACTGACGGCGAGCGATGACGTCGCGGCCTGAAACACCCCGGTTTCGACGCGCGTTCGTCGACGGCCCCTTCGGCGAGATTCATGCTTGGATGACGCCGCCCGTGGCGGGGAGGGCGCCTCTCGTTCTGCTGCACCCCTCGCCCTACTCCGGCGCCTATTACCACGCCCTCATGCACGTGATGGCGCCGGGCCGACGGCTTATCGCCCTGGACACGCCAGGCTTTGGCGCCTCCGCCCCGCCGCCCGGGCCCACCAGGCTGGAAGACTATGCGGGCGCCCTGACCCAAGGTCTGATGGGGTTGAACCTCGGCGCTTCCGAGGTTGACCTGATGGGTTTCCACACCGGCGCCATGATCGCCGTGGAACTGGCGATCCAGCAGCCCGGCCTCGTCCGCCGGCTCGTTCTCGCGGGCTTGCCTTTCCAGGAGCCGGGAGCCCGCGCGACGGTCTTCGCCCCCATGGCCAAAGCCCCAATCCTCGCCGAGGATGGCGCACACCTCACGCCTTATTGGAAGGCCATCGCCGGCGCGCGCACGGAGCGCCTGAGCCTCGCGGCGGCGCAGCGCAAATTTGCCGACGCCATGGCCGGCTTCACCCACGCCTGGCGCGCCTATGACGCGCTGTCGCAATACCCCGCAGAGATCCAAATCCCGAAAATCCGCCAGGCGGTGCGCCTCCTCTTGATCAATGAGGCCCTGCGCCCATGGACCCTCGGGGCCGCGCCCCTTTTCTCTCGCGCGGAGATCATTGACCTGCCCGATCTCGACCGCGACGCTTTCGAAATCGCCCCCGGCGCCCTCGCGGCGGCGATAAACGACTTCCTCGACAAGGGGCTGGACCATGGCTGATACGCAAAGAGAGCCCATTGCCGTCATCGGCCCCGGCCGCGTCGGCGCGCCGCTTGGCCGACGCCTGGGGAAGGCCGGCTGGCCCATCATCTATGGCGCCCGCGATCACGCCCGGGAGGGCCTCGCCGAACTGGTGGCTGACAGCGGCCCGGGCGCGCGCCTGATGACCCCGCCGCAGGCCGCCGCCGCCGCGCGCCTCATCCTCTTCGCCGTTCCGTGGGCGCAGGCCCGCGCCACGGTCGCCAGCCTCGGCGACCTCACCGGCAAGGTGATCTTTGACGCCACCAACCCCTTGCGTTACGAGAACGGCCTCGAATTCGAGGTGGATGTGCCCCACTCGGCCGCCGAGCTGATCCAGGAATGGGCCCCCGGCGCAGCTGTGGCCAAGGCCTTCAACACCACCAACTTCCGCATCATGGCTGACCCGAGCGTCGTGGATGGCCCTATCACCATGGGCGTGGCCACCGATGACGCCGCCGCCAAGCTCACCGCCGCATCCATCGTCGCCGACGCCGGCTTCCACTTCGTCGACGCCGGGCCCCTGACCAATGCTCACTACCTGGAGAAAATGGCCGCCTTCTACATCACCTTCTTCTTCCAGGACCGGCCCGACGCCATCGAGTTCCACCTGCGGACCCGGCCCAACAACAAGCTGCTGTTTGGAAACGGCCCCGCGGCGTGACCTCCCGCCGAACCCTCCTCGCGACCGCCGCCGCCGCCCTAATTGCGCCGCGCGCCCTCGCCGCCGATCAACCGCTCGCCATCACCCCCGCCATAGCGACGGGATGGCGCGAGGCCCTGATCATCGTCGCCGACGCCCGTCCCTGGGTGGAGACCCTCGCCACCGTCGGCGCCTGGGAAATCGCCTGGCGCGGCCCGCCCGACCGGAGCCTGGGCGGCCTCTGGGGTCTGCCGCCCGGGGCCCAGATCCGCCAGACCCTCATGCGCAACGTCGGAACGACCACGGGCTTCATCCGACTTGTCGAGGTCGAGGGCGCGCCCCAAAGCCGCATCCGCGACGACGATCAGGCCTGGGAGACGGGCGGGATCAACGCCCTGGACCTTCGCGTCGCCGACATGGAGGCGACCCGCGCCGCCCTGCATGCCAGGGGCTGGCGCGCGCCCGCCGAGCCTCTGCGCTACGAAGTCTATGGCGTCGAGGTGATCCAGTGGGCGCCCACCAGCCCCGAGGGCGTGCGCCTTTCCTTCATCCAGCGCATTCGCCCCCCGCTCGCGGGCTGGGGCGAGCTCAAGCGTTGGTCCCGGGTCGCCAATGCCGCGATCACGACAAAGGATATCTCCGCCTCGGACGCCTTTTTTCGCGCCACCCTGGGCTTTACCCAGATCAGCAAGGCCGCGAGTCTCGGGCCTAGCGGCGGGGCCAATGTCATGGGGCTCCCCTGGCCCGTGGTCGATCATCTTGCGGTGGACATTCGCGGCTTTGGAGGGGCGGCGCCTGGCGGCGGCGCCGTCGAACTTATCTCCCTGCCGGGCGTCCAGGGCCGTGACCACGCCGAGGGCGCCCATCCCCCGAACCTCGGCGTCGCGGGCTTGCGGTTCATGGTCCCAGACGCAGCGGCCGCCCGCGCTCGGCTCGTCGCTCAGGGCGCGCAAGTCACGCCAACTCTTTCGACCGTCATTCCCCCTTACGGCCCCTGCCACATCTTTGCCGCGACCGCGCCCGACGGCGTTTGGCTGGAGTTCGTTGAGGCGGCGGGTTGAGTCGCGGTTGCTACAGGGCGACCGAGACGCCCCTCTCAGCGCTCAGGGGAATCGTAGAGTCGGCGATACACACCGTCATCGCCTCGCCGACTTCAAGCGTGACGTCCACGCGCCCCTTCACGGCGTTGATCGTGATGCTCAGGCGACGACCGCGCCACTGGACCGGGAAGGCGAGCCGCTCCCAGCCAGGGGGCAGCTGTGGATTGAGGCCGATGCCGCGTTCATGCAGCGTGAGGCCGGCGAATCCGAACACCGTCATCATCCAGAGTCCGCCCAGGGCGGCGATATGGACCCCGCCGGCGTCAGCGGCCTGGGTGTCGGCGAGATCTATTGCCGCGGTCTTGCGAAAATAGCCCAAGGCGGTCTCGCCATCGCCAAGCCGCGCGGCGACCAGCCCGTGCATGACGGCGCTGAGCGAACTGCCCTGACCACAACGGGGCGCGTAATAGTGGAAGTTGGCCGCGCCGCTGTCACCGGAAAATGCCTCCGGCAGCAGGGCCAGCAGCGCCACCACGTCGGCCTGCTTTATCACTTGAGAGCCTTGGGTGCGCGTGCGACCGAGCACTACATCCATGGGCACGGAGCGTCCCGCATAGGCCGTGAGGTCTATGTCCTCGAGGTCAAAATAGCCGGCGAACTGTTCATAGAGGCCGGTCTGGGCATCCAGGCCCGGGAGAATCGTGTCCACGGCCTGGCGCCAGGCCTCAAGCTCCGCCACGCCCAGTCCCAGGCGCGCCGACAAGGGCGCCCAATGATCCGGCCACCGCTGACCCATCAGCGCCGCCACGTCCAGCGCGCGCCGGATGTTCCACCGGGCCATGACATTGGTGAAGGCGTTATCGTCGATGTTCTCGTGGTACTCATCCGGCCCGATCACGCCCCGGATATGGCGAAAGCCGTCGGCCTCCAGCGTCGCGCGACTGACCCAGAAGCGGGCGGTTTCCAGGATGATCTCAGCGCCGGCGGCCTGGAGGAACCCATCGTCTCCCGTGGCCCGCCAATAGTGCCATACGGCGTAGGCCACGTCGGCGCTGATGTGCTGCTCCTGCGTCCCGCAGAGAATGGTCACCACCTGCCGGTCGGGGGCGACCACCTGGGCGGGCGCGGCCTCCGCGCCGGTGTCGGCGGATTCCCAGGCATAGAAAGCGCCCCGCCACCCCAGCCGGATCGCCTTGGCCCGGGCCGCATCCAGGGTATGGAACCGGTACATCAGGAGCGCCCGCGCCGCCCGCGGCCAGGTCAGGGCATAGAAGGCCACGAGATATATCTCGGTGTCCCAGAAGACATGACCCAGATAGTCGTCGCCGGTCAGGGCGCGGGCGCCAATGGAGACCTGCTCGTCATCGGGATTGGCGGCGCCGTTCAGATGATAGAGCGCGAAGCGCAGCGCCGTCTGGGCGGTCGGATCGCCATCGATTGTGACTTCGCTGAGCCGCCACCGCTCGGCCCATGCGGCTTCATGATCGGCCAGGACTCCGCGCCAGCCCCGCGCGCGCGCCATGTGAAGCGCCTCGCAGGCCGACGCGGCGGCGTCCGCCTCGGGGCCTCGACCGCGCGCCAGTGAGACCACGCGCGCGAAGGTGACAATTTGGCCCGGGCGGGTTGTCCAGCTCCAGCACCAGGTGAGCGTACTCACGGCCTTGGAAGGAATCTCGACGCCGTCCACGCCAAGCCACGCGGCGCCCGCCATGGCCAGGGCGATGTCGGATTGGCAGGTGCGCCAGACTCCCAAATCCGGCGCCAGCACCATCTGGGAGAGGCCAGCACCCAGCCCCTCACAGCCGGCTTCCAGTGTGACCTCAATACCGCCCTCGTCCATCTCTATCTGGATAAGCTGCAGGCCGATGCCCCGCGCCTCTTGCGAAACCAGGCGCGCGCCGCGCATCCGCGCAACCACTTGGCCGAGCGCCAATTCGCGCGGGTCCGACGCGGGCCATTCCGTGAAAACCGCGCCGCGTCGCATATCAAGGGTCATGAGGTGAGCCGTGAGGTCACCCGGGGACGGCGCCAGCGCCTGGCCGGCGACCACCAGGCGTACATTCAGCCATCCCGCGGCCTGGACGAGCGCGGGAATCCCGCCAGCGGCCGCGCCGGTGTCAAACAGGCCCGCCACATAGGTGCGGGCGGGCACGATCCAGCGCGACCCGCGAGTCGTCGCCCGCGCGCCGCGGACGCCCAGAAAGCCGTTGCTGATGGCGAACCGGGACTCGAGACTGCTTTCGCGCAACGGATCATAGCCCTCCTCCACCAGCACCCATCCGGGATCGGTTGTGGGTTGCAGCGCCGGATCCATGATAATCGCGTTGGGCGCCGTCATGCGGGCCAACGGCGAAGCCGCCTCTTCATGCTTTCAAGCGGCAAAGCCGTCCCGCCTTGAGCTGGATGAGATCGACGTCGCCAAGGCTGGTGACGACCAGGTCGGCGTCCGCATCCTTGAGGAGACGCGAGTCGCGAAGCCGCGCCACCCCAAGCGCGGCCATCCCTCCGGCCCGGGCGGCTTGAATGCCCGCCGGCGCGTCCTCGGCCACGAAACAGTCCTGGGGGGCGGCGCGTAGTTCGGTGGCGGTCAGGAGAAACAGTTCGGGATCGGGCTTGCCATGGGCCAGATCGCGGCCGCAGACATTGGCCTTAAAGACCTCCAGAAGCCCCAGGCCCGACTCCAGCCGGATGTCCTTCATCATGGCGTTGGCGTTCTTCGAGGACGAAGCGACCCCTAAGGGCCAGCCCAGGTCGTGGACCGCCTGCACAAAGCGCAGGGCGTCCGGAAAAGCTTTCACCTCCCCCTGTGCGATCAACGCCTCAAGCCGCGCCTGCTTCGCCTCGGCATAGGCGACGGCCTTGCTCTCGGCCTCCGCCACGCCCATGGCCTTCAGCCCGGCCAGCGCCCCGTCGTTGCGCGGCTTGCCCGCCACTTCCGCCTGATAGACCGACGTGGTGAAGGCCGCGGGGTCCGCATAGCCCGCCAGGGCGTCCCGCCACGCCTGTTCGTGCGGCGAGGCGAGAAGCACCCCGTCCACGTCAAATATTCCGGCGCAGAGGGCCGACCGCGGAACCTTGGCGATTGTCGGGGATGGTCGAAGCATCCGGGAGGCCGGACCGCTTATGGAGCGTCTGAGCCGCTCTATTCCGCGGCGTGTTTGACACTGCCGCTTGTCATCGGCGGCCGCGAGGACTGTGGATCGATCGGCTCGGCGCCCTCCACATGTCCCCCAAAACCGAACCGCATGGCCGAAAGCATCTTCTCGCTGAAGGTCTCATCCTGACGCGACCGAAACCGGGCATACAGCGCCGCGGTGATCACGGTCGCCGGCACAGCCTCCTCCACCGCCGCTTCCACTGTCCAGCGCCCCTCGCCGGAATCCTGGACGAAGCCGGAATAGGCCTTCAGCTGCGGGTCCTGCAGAAGCGCGGCCGCGCCAAGATCCAATAGCCAGGACGAGATCACGCTGCCCCGCCGCCAGACCTCGGCGATATCGGGCAGATCCAGGGTGAAGCGCTCATCCTCGGGAAGGTCGGCGGAATCCTTATTGCGAAGGATGTCGAACCCCTCACCATAGGCCTGCATCAGGCCATACTCGATGCCGTTATGGATCATTTTGACGAAATGGCCGGCGCCGGATCGTCCGGCGTGGACAAAGCCGCGCTCCGAACGGGAAAGGCCGTCCTTGCGGCCGGCAGTGCGGGGGATGTCGCCCGCGCCAGGCGCCAGCGCCGCGAAGATCGGATCGAGGTGGTCCACGGCGTCCTTAGGACCGCCAATCATCAGGCAATAGCCGCGTTCAATGCCCCAGACCCCGCCGGAGGTGCCGCAATCGACATAGTGGATCCCCTTGGCCAGAAGGCCCTTCGCGCGGCGGATATCGTCCTTGTAGAAGGAGTTGCCGCCATCCACGACAATGTCGCCGCTCTCCAGCAGAGAGGCCAACTGGTCCACGGCGTTTTCGGTGGCCTCACCGGCGGGCAGCATTAACCATATCACGCGCGGGGTTTGGAGCCGCGTCACCGCATCCTCCAGCGACGTCGCAGCTGTCGCGCCATCCTTGGCCACCGCATCCCGGGATTTCGCCGTGCGGGCGTAAACCACACACTTGTGCCCCGCCTTCATCAGCCGCCGCGACATGGCGCCGCCCATTTTGCCGAGGCCAATCATGGCGAGTTGCATTGGCCGAAATCCTTGCGTCGCCCTTGGCCTCGCCGCCGGCCTGTGAAAGGTGACCCGCGGTCGATGGCGCGACGGTGGGCTTATCCGTCGGCGTCAACGATCTTACGCGGGGCGGCGGACCGGCCCCACCCTCGGAAACTACGGACGCGCCGCGCCGTTTGCCCGCAGCGCCCCAGCCCGGCTCTGCCGGCCCCAGGTCTGTCCGCCGGTGAGGAAGGTCAGCCATCCCCACATGGCGGCTGTGTGCCGCAGCAGCTGGAAGGTGAAGGGCTCGGCGACCGCGGCCGCGAGAGCCAGGAGGGGCGAAAGGCGCACGGCGGGACCCAGCCACCGCCGATAGAGCAGGATCGACCAGAGATGAAAGGCGAGATCCAGGGCGATCTTCGCGCCGATCACCCCTGAAATCGCGAGGACGACGCCGATGCGCCCCGTGAAGAGATACCAGAGAAGCAGCCCAAAGGCGGTCAGGCCATAGATCGGCTGCACGGTATCGGCCGCCTTCACTGGCAGATGGAAGAGACCCAGCTCGCCGTAGCGCCGGTTTCCCACCATGTCCCGATACCAGTACTGGGTCTGCAGAAAGCCGCCGAACCAGCGCCGCCGTTGGCGCAGGAAGGCCATGGGCGTGCTGGGCGCCTCCGTCTGGGCGCGGGCGCCGCCCACCACGGCCGTTCGCCACGCGCGGCCCTCGTCGGAGCTGAAGCGCTTGAGCCGGTGGATCAGTTCGTAATCCTCCACCAGGCAGTCCGGATCAAACCCGCCGACCTCGATCACCGCGCGGGTGCGAAAGCCCGCGAAGGCGCCCGAGATCAGGACGAGGCTGTCGCGGCGCATCCAGGCATAGCGCGACAGGAAGTTGCGGATATATTCGTAGGTCTGGAACCATTGCAGCGTCTGGCCAAGGACGGTGGGCGCGCAGACGGGGGTGATGACGCCGGTGGCGGCGACGAGCTTCTGGTCGCGCGCGAAGGCCTCCCGCATAGCGGCGATGGCGCCGGCCTCCAGACGCGTGTCGGCGTCCACGGTCAACACCACCTCGCTGTCGATTCGCCCCAGCGCCGCATTCATCGCCCGCGCCTTGCCGCCGGGCGGCAGGCGCAGCCAGCGCAGGGGCCCCGGGCCTACGCCCAAAGCCCCAAGGGCCGGGGGCGCCATCCCGAACGCCGCGCGCAACGCCCCCGGCGTGTCATCGTCTGATCCGTCGTCCACCACCACGATCTCCTCGGGCGGCTGCGCCTGAGCCAAGAGAGCCTTCAGGGTCTCGGGCAGAACCGCCGCCTCGTTCCGCGCGGCCACGAGAACCGCCAGGGTTGGCCGGGGCAGCCCAGTCGGGACCGGGGGGGAGGGGTGGAGCAGCGCCAGGGTCTCCACGAAGGTGAAAACCAGAAGCACCGTGTCATAGGCCGCATAGACGATGCCGGCCGACCAGACGAAGACGCCCTTCAGGCCAAACGGCGCGGCAAGAAGGAGCAACCAGAGGACCAGGGTCGCGCCGCTTATGGCGTGGCTCACCCAAGGGGTGGGCGGGGCCGAGACGCGCGGCGAGAGGCGCCGCCATCGTCTCTCCAGGTCCTTTATAGTGGCGCCAACAGGCGTGGGGCGGGGTCGATCCGTGGCGGAAAGCGACGCCTCCATCACCGGGCGCCCGATTGAAAAGCTTGGGCTTGAGGCCCTAAATGCCGACCCCGAACCTTTGCGAGAAACCCATGGCTGAAGCCCCAAGCGCGGTCCCAGAAGATAACCGCATGTCGCGTTACAGCGGCGTCGCCATGGCGCTGCACTGGCTGGTGGCGCTTCTGATACTCGGGAATCTGGTGATGATCTGGTTTATCGATCACTACCCCGACGCCTGGGTCCGACCTGTCATTGATCTGCATAAGTCGATCGGCATCACGGTGCTGGGTCTCGTTTTGCTGCGTATCCTGTGGCGGATTGGCCATCGCCCGCCCGCCCTGCCGGCCAACTATCCCCGCGCGGAAAAGCTCGCCGCCCACGCCGCCCATGCCCTGCTTTACGCCGTCATCTTGCTTCTGCCCCTGACCGGCTGGATCCACGACTCCGCCTGGAAGGACGCGCCGACCCATCCCATGCGCCTCTATGGGCTCATTCCCTGGCTGCGGATCGCCTTCATCATGCACCAGCCCGCCGCCGCCAAGGAGGCGCTGCACAGCCTCTTCTTCGCCTTTCACAAATATCTCGCCTACCTGCTGTACGTCCTCTTCGTCCTGCACGTCGGCGCCGCCCTCAAGCACCAGTTCCTGGACAAGGAGCCCGAGCTCCAGCGCATGATCCCTGGCTAGAGATTTCATCCGCGCCCGACCAGAAGGCGAAGACCGTCGTCATCCCGGGGAAGCCGGTGGCCGAGCTTGTCGCGCTTGGCTCCAAGATAGGCGCGGTTATGAGCGTTGGCGCCCATCACCAGAGGCAGTTCTTCTCGCACCCTGACGCCGAAACTCGCCAGCGCGCTCGCCTTGCGGGGATTATTGGTGAGGAGTCGCACGTCGAAGAGCCCAAGGCGTTTGAGGATCTGCGCCGCGCCTGCGTATTCCCGGGAGTCTTCGGGAAATCCCAGGGCGGCATTGGCCTCGGCCGTGTCGAGCCCCTGGTCCTGCAGCGCATAGGCCCTGATCTTGTTGGCCAGACCAATACCGCGTCCCTCGTGACCGCGCAGATAGATCAGGGCGCCGGAGGGCGCGGCCGCAATACTCGCCATGGCGGCGCGCAACTGTTCGCCGCAGTCGCACCGCAGCGATCCCAGCGCGTCGCCGGTCAGGCACTCGGAGTGGACGCGGACCAGCGCGCCGGGCGCGGGCTCGCCCTTCACCAAAGCCAGGTGCTCCACCCCGTCATGGAGGCTGACGAAGGCGCGGGCCCAAAAACCCGACGCGCCGTAATTCGAGGGCAGGCGGGCGGCCGCCGCCTCTTCCACCAGAATCTCCGTCCGTTCCCGCCAGGCGGCGATCTCCGTCAGGGTCACGAAGGCTGCCGCTTCCGTGGCCGCCCCGGGCGATGTGGGTGTGAGCAGGGCGGCGTCCTCCCCGGTGGCGAGACGGACGAGGTCAAATGCGCCGGCGTCCAGCGACCGCACCGCCAGCGCGCCCCCGGGGGCGATCGGCGCAAGGCGCAAGGCCGCGCCGGCCCCGGAAGATGCGGTGGGGGAGCCTGCCGGATGGGCGAGAGTCACGACGCCGAAGTCGCCCAGACGCGTCGCGGCGCGGACGGGATCGTCCCCGGCGACCATGACCAGGGCGGCCGCCTCGCCCGGGTCGCGATCATCGCGCAGAAGGACGGCCCGCCCCGCCCTCAAGGACGCGAAGGCTATTTCGACGGACATTTAAGCAAGCTCCAGGTTGCGATGTGCGAAATCGTCAAAAGGCGCCGCCCCATCGCGCCTAACGATGCGCGTCTCATCCGCCGCGCCCGGCGATGTCGCCTGCTGGAAAATGACCTCCTCGTCCCAAAGGCCGCTCTGGAGGACCGCGCGTCTGAAGGTCGGCCCCGCCTCGACCAGCACCTCCAGCGCGCCTGCCGCGCCAAGATCCTTCAGCGCCGCCTCCAACCCCGCATAACGGCGAGGCTCAAGCCCGCGCGCCCGGGCGTCGGCGAAATAGGCGTCGGGCACGCGGCGTCGCCGGTCGAGAATGGCCAGAATCCGTCGCTTGGCCGGATGGTCGGGAACCCGGCGCACGGTGAAAGCCGGATCGTCGGCGAGAATGCAGCCGGACCCCGTGAGGATCGCGTCGGCGCGTCGGCGAAGGGTATGGGCGTGGGCCAGGGACGTCTCCGACGTAAAGGTCTTTTGCCCCGAGGGCGGGACCATCGATCCCTTAGACGTCAGAGCTGTCTTCAATGTGACGAAGGGGCGACCGCGACTGACGGCGCTGGCGAAGGGTTCGATCAGGCGCGCGGCCGATCTCGCGAGGCGCCCCGCCGCGGGATGATCCAGCTCCGAGAACGGAAGAACGCGCAGGCCAGCGTCTTGAAGCATCTCAAAACCTTGCCCTGGCGCGCGCGGATGGGGGTCGGGGGCGCCTATGAGGATCAGCTCGATTCTCGTGGCCAGCAGTGCGTCGGCGCAGGGGGGCGTGCGGCCCACATGGCTGCAGGGCTCTAGGGTGACGACTGCGGCCCGCGCGAGGTCCAGGTTTCCCGCCGCCCGGCACATCGCGATCGCGGCAGCCTCGGCATGGGCGCTCCCCGCGCGTTCGTGCGCGGCCTCGGCGAGGACCTGACCGTCGCCGCCCAGCAGCACGCAGCCCACCGGCGGGTTTGGCGCCGTCGCCCCGGCCTTGGCCCAGGCCAAGTCCAGGGCCCGCTGCGCCGCGGCGGCCAAGCGATCAACGGATAACGACACCCCCGCGAGATAGGGATCGCGGCCAGGCCTCGCCACGGCCAAGGTCGTAAAATTGTGAGGTGACAGCGACGCGGAATGTGCGGGAGGTTATACTTCGATCGAGGCGGGGGCGGCCGTTGACCATTCAGCAGATCAATTACGACGCCTGGTGGATCTGGTACGTGACCTGGATCGCCGCGGTCATCTTTTCGGCGCGCACCAAGGTGCAGAATGGCCGCGACGCCTTCAGCCCTGGGCGGCTCCTTTTCGGGATCGGTTTCATCCTGGTCCTGGTCCCCAGTTCGTATTGGCTGAGGATCCCCGGCGGTGCGCCGGCGACAGCCTTGGCGAGGCCACTATGGACCGCGCCCGATCTTGTAAACTGGCTCCTCTTTGGTCTCGTGCTCGCGGGCTTCGCCTTCTGCTGGTGGGCGCGGTTGCATCTGGGCAAGCTGTGGTCGGGGTTCACCACCCTGAAGGAAGGCCATTACATCGTTGATACGGGCCCCTATGGGATCGTGCGGCATCCGATCTATTCCGGCATCCTTTTTTCGGCTCTGATGTCCGCGGGCCTCGACGCCACGGTCCTTGCCGCGCTCGGCTTTGTCAGTGCGACCGCCGGCCTTGCCATGATCGCGAGGATCGAGGAGCGGTTTCTTCGCGAACAGCTCGGCGCCGGGGCCTATGCGGCCTATGCCGCCCGCGTGCCCATGCTCGTCCCAAGATGGCTCGGGGGGCCCGTATCTTCCGTATCTTCCTAGCGTCGCCTTATCTTCCGTGCGATGGCGCTGAAACGGCGGAGTGAACAGGGGGCGATCCATGCCGTCATCGCGTCCAGGTCTTGGGCGGTTCCGCATAGACTGGCGCACAGCCCCCGAGGTTCTGTGGCGAAGCCTCGTCTTTATTGTCGCCCTGACCATCCTGATCGTTGTCACCACCCGTTGGAACCGCTGGCAGGGGCGGGCGGGATGGCAGACCACCGACGATGCGTTTTTGCAGGCTGACCTGACGCCCCTCGCCGCCAAGGTTCCTGGCTATGTCGTCGCCATGCCGGTTCAGGATGATCAGGTCGTCCATGCCGGCCAAACGGTCGCCCAGATCTTTGATGGCGACTATCGCGCCCAGGTGGCGGGGGCCGAGGCCAATGTCGCCGCCGCCGAGGCGCAGGGCGCCACCCTGGCCGCCCAGGCCAAGTTGCAGGGGGCCACGATCAGCGCGGCGGAAGCGTCGGCTGATGCGGCGAAGGCGGCCCTCGATCAGAACGGGCGGGACATGGCCCGTCAGGCCAAGCTCCTGGAGACCGGCTCCTCCACCGCCGAGGCAGGGGAGAAGCTCAGCACCGCTCACGCCCAACTCACCGCACAGTTCGCTCAGACCCGCGCCCAGGCTCAGGCGGCCCGGCTGCAACTGGGGGTCCTGGCTTCCCAGGCCGCCCAGGCCCGCGCCGCACTGGCCGCCCAGCGCGCGGCTTTGAGCCTGGCCCAGATCAATCTCGGCTATACCCGCATCGTCGCGCCGGAAGACGGCGTGATCGCCCAGCGTCAGGTGAAGCCCGGCCAGTATGTCGGGGTCGGGACCCAGATCACCAGCCTCACGCCCCTGCCTCATGTCTGGGTCATCGCCAATTATCGGGAGACCCAGCTCACCCACATGGCGGTCGGCCAAAAGGCCGAGATCCGGATTGACGCCTATCCGGGGCGGGTCATGCGCGGTCACGTCCTCGCCTTCGCGCCGGGCGCCGGATCTCAATTCGCACTGCTGCCCCCCGATAACGCCACCGGCAACTACACCAAGGTCGTCCAGCGCGTGGCGGTGAAGATCGCCATCGACGATGCGGCCGGTCTCGCGGACCGCCTGCGCCCTGGCCTTTCCGTTGAGGCCAAGGTGAACGCCCGGGCGGACCTGCCTAAATGAGGGGCGCGCCATGAGCGAACAGCCGGCGCCGCCGGACCCGCCGATCCCCTGGCTTGGCCTTGCCGGCGTCCTGCTCGGCACCTTCATATCCACCCTGAACGGGCGCCTCTCCACCTTTGGCCTGGCCGACATACGTGGCGCCGTCCATGCAGGCTTCGACGACGGCGCCTGGATCACCACCGCCCAGACCATGGCCCAAATGCTTATCGCCCCCGTGGCGATCTGGGTCGGCGGCATCTACGGCCCCCGCCGGGTGCTCATGGACGCCGCCGCCGTCTTTGCGGTGATTTCGGCGCTCATCCCCTTCTCCGCGGGCCTGCCCATGCTGCTGGCCCTGCAATTCGTCGGCGGCCTGGCCTCGGGCTGCTTTGTGCCCCTGACGCTTGGCTACCTTCTGCGCAACCTGCCGCCGAGGTTCTGGACCTTCGGCGTGGCCCTCTATGCCCTGAACCTCGAGCTCTCCTTGAACATCTCCGCATCGCTGGAGGGCTGGTATGTGGATAATTTCTCCTGGGTCTGGATCTTCTGGCAGAACGTGCCCCTGGCGCTGGGCATGGCGCTCTGCCTGCATTTTGGCGCGCCCCAGGATCAGGCCCACCCGAAACCGCCACCGGCGGACCTTTTCGGTCTGGCGACCTGCGGCCTGGGCCTCGCGCTGATCTATGCGGCCCTCGATCAGGGCAATCGGCTGGACTGGCTGAACTCCGGCCTCGTCTGCGGGCTTCTGGGCGCAGGCTTCACCCTCCTGGCCGCGTTCCTGATCCACGAGCGTCGCGCCGCCCATCCCTTCGTCAACCTCAAGGTGCTGTTCAGCCCACCCCTGCCGCGCCTTCTGGTGCTCATCGCTTTTCTGCGCCTGACCATCCTCTCCACCGCCTATCTGATTCCGCAATTTCTGGGGGCGGTGCGCGGCTTTCGCGCCCTTCAGGTCGGTCAGACCCTGGTCTGGATCGCCGCGCCGCAGCTAATCTTCTGCCCGCTCGCGGCCCTGATGCTGAGGCGGAGCGATCCGCGCCTGGTCTCCTCCATCGGCTTCATCTTTGTCAGCATCGCCTGCCTGATGGTCGCTCATGGCCTCACGGGCTTGTGGACCAGCGATCAATTCCTGCCCTCCCAACTCTTGCAGGCCATCGGCCAGAGCTTCGCCCTCTCAGGCATCCTCTTCTTCGCGGTCCTGCATCTGCGTCCCGAGGACGCCCTGACCTTCGGCGCGGCGGTCCAGACGGCGCGGCTTATGGGCGGGGAGATCGGCACGGCCTTTGTCGCCACCTTGGTGCGGGTGCGCACCCAGACCGCCTCGGCCCAGATCGGCCAACACCTGCGCGTTGGCGACGGCGGCGTCACCCAGCGCCTCGCCGCCCTCGCCGCCGGCCCTGCCCACGGCCCGGACCCCCCGGCAAGCCTCAGACGCGCTTTGGGTCTTCTGGCCGGAACCGTCCGCGCCGCCGCCGCCCTTCAGGGAGTCATCGACGCTTTCGTGGTGATCGGGGGTCTCACCGCCCTGGCCCTTCTCATTGTTGTCACCCACAGGCCCGCGCCCCTCGGCCCCGCCTCGGCCCGGCCTCTATTTGGCGGCCGAAAGGCGCCCGCGTGACCGAGACCTCGCGGATCGCGGCCCTCGCCGCCGGCGCCCTGCTGACCGCCTGTACAGTGGGGCCCGCCTATTACCCCCCGGCGACCCCGGCTGGGGCGGCTGCGCCCCTGGTCTCGCTGAACCCGGCGGCGGAGACGCCGGCCGCGCCGCCTGACGCCTGGTGGCGACTTTTCAATGATCCGCGCCTGGACGGCTATATCGGTGAGGCCTTCACCGCCAACGATAATCTTAAGGGAGCCCAGGCCCATCTGGCCTCGGCCCGGGCCCTGCTCGAGGCGTCTCGCACGGCCGCTCTCCCGACGACCACGCCAAAAGCCGCCGCCGTCGATGGTCGCGATCCCAGCACCGACGAGATTCTGGAGATCCTTGGCGCGAGGCCAGAGACCACGTGGATCTATGACGACGTCTTCGATGTCTCCTATGAGCTGGATCTCTTTGGGCGGGTGCGCCGCGCCATCGCCGCCGCCCACGCGGATGCCGAGGCCGCCGTGGCCGCGCGCGACGCGGTGCGCGTCACTGTCGCGGCGGAGACGACCCGGGCCTATCTTCAGATCTGTGCGAGCGGCGAACAGCTCGCCGTGGCCCGCCATTCCCTGGATGTGGTCAGTCACGCCGCCGACATCACCGCGCGCCGCTACGAGGCGGGGGCGAGTAGTCGGTTCGACGTGGTGCGCGTCCAGGGACTCGTCGCCCAGGCGAGGGCTGCCATCCCGCCCCTGGAGGGCCAACGCCGCGCCGCCCTCTATCAGCTCGCCGACCTTCTCGGCCGCGCGCCCGCGAACGCCCCCGTGGAAGCCCTCGCCTGTGAGGCCGCGCCCCGCCCGGCGGCGCTCATCCCCGTGGGCGATGGCGCGGGTTTGCTCAAGCGTCGCCCCGATATCCGCGAAGCTGATCGGCGCCTCGCCGCCGCCACGGCCCGCATCGGGGTCGCCACGGCCGATCTCTATCCGCGCATTACCTTGACCAGCTTTTACGGCGGGGTCGCCACCACCACCTCAAACCTCATCAAGGAGCCGGGTCTTGCGTGGGGCGTCGGTCCCCAGATCGCCTGGGCATTCCCGAACCAGACCGGCCCCCGCGCCCGGATCGCCCAGGCCCGCGCCGGTCAGGCCGCGGCCCGCGCGGATTTCGACGGAACGGGGCTCCGCGCCCTCAAGGAAACCTCCCAGGCCCTGGCGATCTATGGCGCGGAGCTCGACCGCCGCCAGGCCCTCGCCGATGCGGAGGCGCGCGCGCGGACCGCCTTCGACATCGCCGAGGGCGACTACCGCGCCGGGGCCCTGCCGACCCTCGACCTTCTCACCACGGAACAAACGCTCCTGACCGCCAACGCCGCCGCCGCCGCCTCGGACGCGGCCCTGGCCAACGACCAGGTCTCGGTGTTCAAGGCGCTCGGGGGCGGCTGGAGGTAGACCCTCAGGCCTTTGGCCGCCACTCACGCCACACCGCTCGACCAACCTCCACGGACCTCGGAATGATGTGGAGACCCGCGAAGATGTCCGCCGCCGCCTGCTGGCGGGCGATCGCGGGCGCGGTCATCGGCTCGACGGCGAGGGGGCCACGCCGCAGACTTGTCAAGACCACGTCCGGCGGCAAGCGGCTGGCGCCGGCGATGATCTGGACCATTTCGGCGTGATGGCTATTGCCCCAGACACACTCGGACCGGAGAGCGTCCAGGAAATCGCGCAGAACATCGGGCGCCTCTTGGGCGAGGCGGGCGCTCGCCACATAGAAGGCGTCGCTCGCCGGCAGGGCGACTCCGCTCACCAGGATTCGCGCCTTCTGGTCCCGCATGGCCAGGGCCAGAAAGGGATCCCAGATCGCCCAGGCGTCGATAGCTCCGGACCCGAAAGCGCCCGCGGCGTCGCCCGGGGATAGGAACACCACTTTGATATCCGAAAGCTTAAGTCCGACGCTATTTAAGGCGCGGATCAAAAGCAGGTGCGAGGATGAGCCCCGGGTGACCGCGACGCGCCGGCCTTTAAGGTCCTTAGGCGAGGCGAGCGACGAGCCCGGCGGCATGATCACCGCCTCGCCTTGTCCGGTCAGGGGTTGAGACGCGACATAGACCAGGGGCGCGCCCGCGGCCTGGGCGAAGATGGGCGGCGTGTCGCCCGTGGCCCCGAAATCCACCGCGCCCGCCGCCATGGCCTCCAGCATGGGGGGCCCGGAGGGGAAGAGCGCCCATTCCAGGCTTGTGCCAGGCAGGGCCTTTTCGATCAGGCCCCGGGACTTGGCCGAGAGCAAGACGCCGCTTTTCTGATAGCCGATCCGCAGGCGCGCGAGGCGCCGTGGCTTTGGCGCGCAGGCCGAGAGGGCGAGGGCTATTCCCCCAAAGCTGACGGCCCGACGATCCAAAAGGGTTTCGTGGGCCAAAAGCGCTTTGTGGGGATGAGGTGGTTTAAGCCCGGTCAGACCGCCACGGCGAGGCTGGCGGCGCGCACGGCGTCAAGGATGGGGCCGGTTTCCGCCCGCACCAGCCAGTCGGGACTGACCTCGGCGAACCGCACAATGCCTTCCTGGTCGATCACCACAACCGCCGGCATGGGCAGTTCCCAGGTTCCGGTTCCGGTAACATCACCGATGAAATTGCCCTTGGCGCGCGCGGCGGCCTTGGACGCTTCATCGGGCTCGAAGACGATGCCGAAACGTCTGGCCAGGGTGTTGTGCGCGTCCGTGGCGACGGCGAAGTCGAGGCCCTGTCGAATCTTGATGTCCTTCAGGCGCCCCGGAACCTGGGGACTGAGAGCCACGAGCGTCGCGCCCAGAGCCTTCAAACCGGGCGCCAGCGCCTCGTTATAATAGGGCAGGGTGATATTACAGGCGGGACAGCCGGCAAAGCGGAAGAAGACCAGAACCACCGGCCCGTCGCGCAGCAGACCCTCCAGGCTGAGATCATCCCCATCCACTTCCTCCACCACGAAGGGGGCGACCCGGTCGCCGACCTTGATGAAGCCGTCCCGGTTAGCGGTTTCCACGAGCCGGCGGCGCTGGTCGATATTGACCTGCAGCACGGCGGGATCCCAGTTGCGCACGCGCTCCGCGTGCAGGTCTGCAAGGCGTTGGCGAAGGGTGTCGGCGGCCATCAGGTTTCTCCTCCAACGGTGCGGCCTTCACCCGAACATCGTGGCCGAAATTCATGCGTGTAGTTCAGCCCCCTCCCGCCACGCGATCAAACGAGCTTGTTTCATAAAAGGCTTCAGCCGCGCCAATGCATGGCCTGCCAAAGGATCATCGCCAGCGTCAGGGGTGGGACGGGGGATTGAATTCCGCATCAAACGCCCTGGCGGTGGCGGGGGCCTTGGCGAGAGCGCCAGCGTTCACATAGCGCTGAAGCGTGGCCTGTTCCTCCGCCGCCAGGGCGGGCGTAATGGGCGTATCCTGATAGTTATGAAGGCGTGCGACGGCCAGGGCGACGTCAGGCGGTAGTCCTGTCTCCGTGGCCAAGACCTTGGCGAACTCCGCAACGTGGGCCGCCTCCCAACCCTGGGCCTTGCTCAGGCGCCGCAGAAAATCGGCCAGCTCGGGACGCTTGGCGGCAATGGCCTGGTCGGTGGAGGCCATGAAGAGATAACTGTTCAAGAGCCCTGTTCCATCCGCCACGACCCGGCCCGCCCCGTCGCGGGTCTCCAGATTCGTATAGGGCGACCAGGTGGACCAGGCGTCCACCGCGCCATTGGCCAGAGCCGCCTTCGCGTCGCCGGGCGATAGATACACAACCTTCACCGCCGAGACCGGAATGTGGGCCTGATCCAGCACACGCAGCAGCAGATAATGGCCGATGGAGCCCTTGCCGGTGGCGATGCGCTTCCCGCGCAGGTCGGCCGCCGTT
>Ga0116230_10000592_pt1 | contig 32182 bp, 24 predicted proteins | sample S1TSphfallax_3_FD_88678 | JGI IMG/M metagenome (GOLD analysis project Ga0116230, IMG submission 88678) | Host-associated microbial communities from peat moss isolated from Minnesota, USA - S1T2_Fd - Sphagnum fallax MG | ecosystem: Host-associated > Plants > Peat moss > Unclassified | place... | reverse complement strand
TGCAGCAGTACCAGGGCGCGCCGAATCCGTCGGTCGGCTTTCTGATCGACGACATCGACTTCAGTGGCTTAGGGTCCGCCGCAACCCTGTTCGACCTCGATCGCATCGAAGTCCTGCGGGGTCCCCAGGGGACGGTTTACGGCGCGAACGCACTCGCCGGACTGATCTACGTCAAGAGCGCCGCGCCCGAGGACAGCTTCGGAGGCCGTGTCGAAGTCGAGCTCGGGAACTACAACACCCAGTCCTACGGCGCCGTGCTCACGGGACCGGTGCCCGATCTCGACTCCTCGTTCCGCCTCGCGGTACAGCGCACCACGAGCGACGGCTATTATTATAATGCCTACCTACACCGGGATACCGACGAGCGCGACGACCTGACGGTGCGGGCCCGTTGGCGCTTCGAACCCTCGGACGATTGGCTCGTGGACCTGTCTTTGCTGCGCGTGCAAATGGACGACGGTTACGACGCCTTCTCGATCGACAACAGCCGCACCGTCGAATCCGACCAGCCCGGCATGGACCTGCAAAACTCCAACGGGATCTCCGCGCGGGCGCAGTACAAGGGCTGGGGAACGACGCGGCTGACGGCGATCGCGACCTACGCGGACTCCGTGATCCACTACAGCTACGACGGCGATTGGGGGAATCCCGCGCTCTGGGCGCCCTATACCTATCAGTACGAGGAGGCTCAATACCGCTACCGATCGACGCGCAGCCTCGAGCTGCGCCTGGCCGACACGCCCGACCATGGCTTCTCCTGGCTGTTCGGGATCTACGCGTTCCAGCTCCGTGAAAGCCTCAGCGACACGAACACCGGGCTTTACGTCGATCCGCTCGATCCGACGCAGAATTCGGACGCTCTGACCGTGCTGACGAGCGAGTTCGAATCCCGTAGCGGTGCCCTGTACGGTCAGCTCGAGGGCGATTTGGGCCCGCGGCTGCGCTGGTCCTTGGGCTTGCGGGGCGAGCGACAGACCGCGGACTACAATGACTTGACGACGAATCTCGGAGCTCCGAGCACGACGAACGCCTTCGCTCCAGCCTACGATCTTTGGGGTGGCCATGCCTCGCTCGACTGGGAAGTCGGTGCGGGCCGCCAGATCTATGCCCTGGTCTCCCGCGGCTACAAGGCGGGCGGCTTCAATTTGAGTCCCGGTCTGCCCGCGGACGAGCAGACCTATACGCCCGAGACGGACCTCAACACGGAAGTCGGCTACAAGCTCGCGACGCCGGACGGCCGGCTGCGCTGGGACACCTCCGTATTCTTCATGCAGCGCGAGCACGAGCAGCTCCTGACCGGCACGCAGCTGGATCCGGACAACCCGGACACGTTCATCTATTACACCGGCAACGCCCGCGCGGGTTACAACGAGGGCGTCGAAAGCACGGCCAGCTGGCTTGCGACCCGGACGCTCGCATTCGGCGGCTCCTTGGGTCTGCTGCGGACCCAGTACAGCGGCTTCGTCCAGAGCGGCGTCGTCCTGCCGAACCGCTCGCTGCCGGACGCACCGAACTGGCAGGCGGCGGTCAATGCGACCTGGCGCGACCCGCGTGGTCCCTACGTACGCGTCGACGTGACCGGCATGGCTTCGTTCTACTACGACATGCCGCCCAATCCGACGAGTTCGAACAAGTACGGGCTCGTGAACGCCAAGCTCGGATGGGCAAACGGTCGCTACGACATCTACTGGTGGGGGCGCAACTTGCTCGACAAGACCTACACGGTGCGGGGTTTTTATTTCGGCGACGTGCCACCGAATTTCCCGAACCAGACCTACGTCCAGCTCGGCGACCCGCGTGTCTGGGGAGTGCACCTCACGGTGCACTTCTAGGAGCCGACTCCTAGCGCATCGAGACCTGGGACAAGCGCGGGCCGAGGCCGACCGTCTGCAGCCAATTCTTGACCCGGGTCGCATCGGCGAGCCGCGTGTATTTGCCCAAGGAATCGAGCAGCACGATGACGACCGAGCGCCCCTCGATCACCGTCTCCATCACGAGGCAACGCCCGGCTTCGGTGATGTAGCCGGTCTTCTGGATCACGATGTTCCAGGTGGGATTCGAGACCAGGCGGTCGGTATTGTGGAACTCGACCAGATGGCGCTTGACGCGGACCGTGTAGCTGGGATCGGTGGAGAAATCACGTATCGTCGGATTGCGGGAGGCGGCGATCACGAGCTTGGCCAGATCCTCGGGGCTCGCGACATTGTCGCTCGAGAGGCCGGTGGGCTCGACGAAATGCGCCGAGGTCATGCCCAAGGCGCGTGCTTTCGCGTTCATCGCGCGCACGATGGCCGGGATGCCACCCGGATAATGGCTGCCCAGGGAGTACGCGGCGTGGTTTTCCGAGGCCATCAGCGCCAGATGCATCACGTCGCCGCGAGTCAGGACGGTTCCGACCGTCAGACGGGAAAACGAATTCTTGCCGAAATCCTCGGCCGGCGCGGTGACCTCGATGGGCTCGGCGAGCGACTGGCCGGCATCGAGGACGACGAGTGCCGTCATCAGCTTCGTGATCGAGGCGATCGGCGAGGCGACGTCGGCGTTCTTGGACAGCAAGACCGAGGAGTTGGCCGGATCCACGACCAGCACGGCGGCCGACCGCAAATTCGGGTCCCGCAGTGAACCCCGTGTCTCGTGCGCGATCTTGGCACCCGCCTGCAACGAGGTCAGGCCCAAGGAGAACATCACTGCCGCCGAAATCAGCCGTTTTCTCGCACGCGGGACTAAGGTCATGGGGCTCGTCTCTATTGAACTTAAGTTGGTGCAGCTAAGCACATGTCAATCGGACAATGCCGTGACCTGACACTAACTTTACAGATTGCGAGCGGGCCCGCAAGGGCTATTTCGACGGTCGCGGCGTCAAAGCGGCCGTCAAGGAGCCCCCGTGCGACACGGTGGGGGATTTGAGCTCTTGCAGTGCCCGCCGTACGTCGGCGTCGTCGCGCGGGGCGACGTCCGGGCCGGCCGTCGATTTCTCATCGCGCGGCAGTTCGATGTCCGGCGCGATCCCCTTGTGATTGATCGAGACGCCCGAGGGCGTGTAATACAAGGACGTGGTCAATTTGAGCGCGGTCTCGGCGGTCAGCGGGATCACGGTCTGGACCGAGCCCTTGCCGAAGGTCGTACGCCCCATCAGCGTTGCCCGATGATGGTCCTTCAGCGCGCCGGCGACGATCTCGGCGGCTGAAGCCGATCCCCCGTTGACGAGGATCACGATCGGCGCGCCCTGCAGGATGTCGCCCGGCGTCGCATCCATCTCGAATTTCGAATCCGCGGTGCGGCCCTTGGCGGTCACGATCACCCCGGAATCGAGGAAGGCGTCGGCGACGGCGACGGCCGCCTCCAGCACGCCGCCGGGATTGTCGCGCAGGTCGAGGACGAGGCCCTTGAGTGGGTCCTTGTTCTGTTTGCGCAAGGCGCGCAGCGCCGCGTTCATCTCCTCGCCGGTCGTCTCGCTGAATTGCGCGATGCGCACGTAGCCGTAGCCGGGCTCGGGCAGATCCGAGCGGACGTTGTGCAGCTCCACGCGCTGGCGCTTGACCGAGAACACCAGGGGCTCGGCGTTGCCCTGACGCTCGACGCCGATCTTGACGGTGCTGCCCTCTTTGCCGCGCATGCGTCCGATCGTGTCGTCGAGGCTCGAGGTGTTGACGGCCACGCCGTCGATCGTGACGATCACGTCGCCCGATTTGATGCCCGCGGCGGCGGCCGGCGAGCCTTCGAGCGGTGCGATCACGACGACCTCGTCGTCTTGGAGCGCGACCTCGATGCCGACGCCGGAGTACTCGCCGGAACTCGAAATCTTGATGTCGTCGTAATCCTCACCCGACAGAAACGCCGAGTACGGATCGAGCGAGGACACCATGCCGCGGACGGCGGCCTGCAGCAATTGATGGTCGTCGACCGGATTGACGTAGTCCTGTTTGACGCGCTCCAGCACTTCGGCGAACAGCTGCGCGTCCTGCCAGGGCATGGCCGCGCCGAGCGCGGGCGGCTTGTCGGCGAGCACCCCGCGCGCGAGACCGAGCGACAGGCCGATGGCCACGCCGATGGCGAGATGGAGAGCGGTGCGGGTTCTTTGCTGCATCGAGCGGCGAAGCATACGCCGCGGCGGCACGACCCGGCTAGTCGTCCAGTGCCTTGCGGGGCGACCGGCTAGTGATTCAGGCGGCCCGAGACCGGCACGTGATCGAACAATCCGGTCGACGTGGCGAAGCAGGAATAGAGCGGCAGATCCGCGATGACGTCGTCGAGGCCCAGGGGTTTGCCGATGAAGAAGCCTTGTCCGAAGTCGACGCCCAGTCTCGCCACGAGCGCGCGGATCGTGTCGGTCTCGATCTGCGTGGCGATCGTCTCCAGGCCGAAGGTCTGCGCGAGCTTCGTGGTCGCCAGCATCATGGACTGCGAGCGGGGATCATCGACGAGCTCCAGACTGAATGCGCCGTCGATCTTGATGCAGGACACCGGCAGGGCGCGCAGATGCGTGAGCGAACCCAGGCCGCGGCCGAAATTCTCGACCGTGAAATGAACCCCCTGCTCGCGCAGCCGGCGCATCGGCGGCGCGATGCGCTCGATCTGCCCCAGGGCCGCGTGCTCCGCGAACTCGAAGGCGATGCAATCCGGCTCGATGCGGGTCGTCCGCAGCAGATGCTCGATCATGCGCCAGGTTTCGGCGTCGGTCAGGGACGAGGCCGAGAGGTTCAGCGAAAAGCGGGCCGGATGCGTGCCGAGGACGCGGCGGGATGCGCTGAGCTGCGCGAAGGTCTGTTCGACGACCCATTTGTCGATGCGCTGCGCAAGCTCGGGACACAGCGCCGTGTTCATGAGCTTGTCGTAGCTGAGACGGGTTCCGTCGGTGGCGCGCATCCGCAGGAGCACCTCGAAACGCGGGTCCGCGGCCATGCCGGCGAGCGGCATGATGGGCTGGGCGAGCAGCTCGAGCGAGTCGCAGGCGAGCGCGGCGGCGACTTGCGACACCAGGGTCGTCGCGCCGCGCGCCGGCGGCGAGAAGTGCACGCCGCCATGGAAGATTTCGACGCGATTGCGGCCGCGCTCTTTCGCGCTGCGGCAGGCGAACTCCGCCGCGGCGAGCGACTGCGACAGCTGCGCGTCGTGTTCGGCGACCCGCGCCACGCCGATGCTCAGGGAGACGAGCAGGGGCTTGTCGCCCCGCACGCCGCTCTGGGTCACGGCGGCGGCGCGCAGTTCCTCGGCGACGCGGGCCACGGGCTCGATGCCGCAGCCGGGGATCAGCATCGCGAAGCGATCCCCCGCGAGACGGGCGGCCATGATGTCCTCGTGGCAGCGCCGGCGCAGCAGCGCGGCGACCTCGCGGATCACCTCGTCCCCGATGGGCATGCCGTGATTTTCGTTGACCACGTTGAGTTGATCGATGTCGATGTACAACAGGCCGAACGGCGCCGTCGGCTTCGCGCGTCCCGCGAGCCGCAGCTGCGCCTCGGCCACGAAGGCGGCGTGGGTGAGCAGTCCTGTCTTGAAATCGAAACTCGAGTTGGTGATCTGGGTTGCTTTGCGCGCGAGCAATTCCAGGACCTCGGCATCGCGCATCTGGAAGTCGGCGTCGGTATCGAGCCGGAACACGGCGACGACGCCGACGACGCGGCGCAACTCGTCGCGGATCGGCGTCGAGATCGCTTTGTAAGGCAGCGGATCCCTGCTCGCATCGAGCATCAGCCGGTTGGCGACCAGTGTGCAACCATGCAGCTGCGCGCGCGTCATCAGGTGGCGATGCAGCTGCAACAGCACGCCGGCTTCCATGCTCCGCGATTGCCCGGGCGCCGGATGGTAGAGCGTGAGCTTCCGTTCCGGGACGATGATCGTGGCGAGCAGGCCGGGCAGGTACTCGAGCGCGAGCGCGGGGATGTCGGCGAAGGCGACGGGCGCCGCGGCCGCCGGGTCCGACAGGCGCTTGAACAAGTCGAGGTGCCGGCTGTTGTCGGCGAGGTCCGCGTGCAGTTCGCCGATCGCGGCCTGCGCGGCGAGTTCGCTCTGCAGACAGTCGAGGGCCGGCTTGATCGCCAGATGCACGGTGCCGAGGTCGGCCGGCTGCGCGTCCGCGCGCAGGCCGATCACGACGAGCCCGAGAATTTCCCCCAGCGCGCCGCGCACGCGAAAGCCATAGCGGGCGGGCGTCCCGCCGTGGGTGTCGCGCAGGCCGTCGGGATCGCTCTGCCGGTTCGTGCCCGAGCTCGCGAGGATCGTGAGCGTGCCGCGCAAGGAGGGCGACGCTGCGTCGCCGCTGGCCCAGATCGAGCGCCCGTCGGCGCCGGCGATCAGCGTCTGCTCGACGTCCGGCCATAGCCGGCGCAGCAATGCGCCGTACGCGTTCCATGTATCGATCGAGGCTGCCATGTGACTTCCTGCCTGGGTGGTTGCGAGCGGACACCTTCCGACAATTGGCACGTGGATTCCGGGACGTGTTCGTCAGTTCGGTCGGCGCGGGCGGGCGCAAGCCTCGGCGCTGCCGCAGCTGTCGCGGCGCGCAGACAGGGCGACGGCGCGAGACGAGCCGGATGCGACATAAGCTCACGGGTTGGTGCGCAGCCAGGCCTTCGCGTCCAGGGGTTTGCGACCCTGACGCAGTTCGAAATACAGGCGGGGCGGGCGGCCCGGCGCATCGCTCAAGCCGGCGATGACCTCGCCGGGGACGACGCGGTCGCCGACCGACTTATAGAGGACTTCGGCGTGTCCATAGAGACTGAGGTATCCGTCGCTGTGGCCGATGATCAGCAGCAAACCGAGCCCTGGCAGCCAGTCGGCGTAGACCACGCGACCCGAATAGGGCGCACGCACTTTGGCGCCCTCGCTCGCTTCGATGACGACGCCGTTCGGCAGATCGTGCGCATGGGCCACCAGCCGGCCGGCGACCGGCCAGGGCAACCTGCCCTTGAGTTGCTCGAAATGGCTCAGCCCGTCCGGCGGAAAGTCCTGCAGTACGCTCGCCAGCTGCGCGAGCAGCGATTCGACCGCCTGGCTCTCGCGTTTGAGGCTGGCGAGTTGCTCCTCGCCGCTCTTGACCTGGACTGCGAGGGCGGCGAGCGCCGCGACTCGCTCGCTCCGGGCGCTTTCGAGTTCGGCCAGCTCGCGACTGCCGTCAACGGCCAGGGCCTTGAGACGCGCGGATTGCTGCTCGATCTCGTTGCCGATGCTCTCCAGCCGCTGCTCGCGGGCGCGAATCGCGTCGATTTGCGCGGCGCGCTCGCGCCCGAAATACCCGTAGTACGTGATGAGGCGGCCGAGCGCGGCGGGGTCCCTCTGGCTGAGCAGCAACTTGAACTGCTCCTGGTGGCCGATCATGTAGGCGGCCACCACTTGTCCGGCAAGCGCCGCGCGCTCGCCGTCGAGCTCGGCGCGCGTACGCGCCTGTTCGGCAAGGGAGAGGCTGCGGCGCCGCTCGGCCGCGGCGACCGCCGCATGCAAGACATCGAGACTACGACGACGGGTCGTGATGGCCAGTTCCGCCTGCCGCAGGCGCGCGCCCAGCGCGTCCCGCTCGGCGAGCTCCACCGCCCGCTGTTTCGTCAACTCCTCGATGCGCGTGCGCAGCGCGGCGAGCTTCGCCTGCGCCTGCGCGGATTCCCCCGTTGCGGCCGCCGGGCCGGTCTGGGGCGCGGCGGCGGGCGTCCGCGCCGCCGCGCCGGCAGCCGCGGCAGCGGCAGCGGGAGCGGGAGCGGCCAGAACCGGACACAGCGCCGCGACTATCCATAATTCTCGGAGGGAAGCTTTCATCGGGTGGCGCAAGCATACAAGCCTTGTACCCGCTGCTATACTTGCGCCCCCGAAAAATCGAGCGTGATCGGCACCGCATGCAGCAGCTTCTGGAATATACGAGTCATCATCCGTACCTCGTCGCCGGTGCGGTCGCTGCGGCCGTGATCGTGCTCCTGTACGAGCTGCGCGCGCGCGTCCAGGCGTTCGCCGCCTTGAACTCGATGCAGGCCGTTCGGCTCATGAATCAAGGCGCGCTGGTCATCGACCTGCGGGCCAAGGACTCCTACGACGCGGGTCACATCGCGGAGGCGCGCAACGTGCCCGCGGCGACGCTGCAGGCGGAGGCCGATGCGCTCAAGAAGTGGCGTGACAAGAACGTGATCACCTACAGCGAGGATGGCCGCGACGGAGCCGCCGCCGCGCGCACCTTGTCGAAACTCGGCTTCACCAAGGTGTTCAATCTCGAAGGCGGTCTCAACGCCTGGCTCAAGGACAATCTGCCGCTCGCGAAATCCGCGGGGGCCGCCAAGCAACTCGGCAAATGAGCCAGCCGGATATCACGATTTATCTCACCGGATGGTGTCCGTATTGTCAGCGGGCAAAGGAACTGCTCGGCCGCAAGGAGCTGGCATTCAGCGAAATCGACGTCGAGGCTGACCCGGCGTCGCGCGCGCAGATGATCGAGAAGAGCGGACGGCGCACGGTGCCCCAGATCTTCATCGGTACGAAACACGTGGGTGGCTGCGACGATCTTTACGCACTCGATCGCAGCGGCGAGCTCGATCGGCTAATTCAGGGGGATTGATGAACGACATGACCGGACCGACGCCGCAGACCAACGTGGGTGGCGTGCAGATCACTTTGCAGACCGTTTATTTGAAAGACTGCTCGTACGAGTCGCCGAACGGTCCCCGCCTGCCGAACAACCAGGGCTGGGAACCGAAGTTTCAAATGAACATGAACACGACGGCCGAGGAAGTCGCACCCGACGTGCGCGAGGTGCTGCTCACCATCACGCTCGAGGCCAAGCAGGGGGAGGCGACCTTGTACCTCGTCGAGGTCAAGCAAGCCGGGATCTTCGTGGTCAACGGCGCGACACTCGAGGACTACAAGCGGCTGATCGGCAGCTTCTGCCCGAGCGTGCTCTTTCCTTATGCTCGCGAAGTCATCTCCGATCTTGTCACGAAGGGCGGATTTCCGAACTTCCTGCTGCCGCTGGTCAATTTCGATGCCTTGTTCCTGCAGGCCTCGGAGTCGCAGAGCGCACAGCAACCCGGGCTGGTCAACTAGGCGGACCCGATGCAAGCTGCGCGCCCAGAACCGATGGCGGTGATCGGCGCCGGCTCCTGGGGAACGGCGCTGGCGGTGCAGCTGGCGCGCGAAGGTCATCCGACACTGCTGTGGGCGCGCGATTCGGCCCAGGCGGCGGCGATGCATCGCGACCGCCGCAATGTCCGTTACCTGCCCGATGCGGCCTTTCCGTCGCCACTGATCGTCGAAGCCGAGCTGAGTGAGGTCTTGCGTCTCGCGCGCGACGTGCTCGTGGTCGTGCCCTCGCATGCGTTTCGCACGACCTTGGCCGCGATCGCGCCGGCGTTGCGGCCGACCACGAGAGTCGCCTGGGCAACCAAGGGTTTCGAGCTTTCCACGGGCTTGCTGCCGCACGAGGTCGCCGCCGAATTGCTCGGATCGCGCCCCTGTGCCGTCGTCTCGGGACCGACTTTTGCCCGCGAGGTCGGCGCGGGCCTGCCGACCGCGATGACCGTCGCGTCCGCCGACGCGGCGTTCGGCGCGGAACTCGCGCACGCCATCTCGGGGCCGAATTTTCGCGCCTACACGCAGACCGACATCGTCGGCGTCGAGGTGGGGGGTGCCGTCAAGAACGTCATCGCGATCGGTTCGGGAATCGCCGACGGCATGGGTTTCGGTTCCAATACCCGGGTGGCCCTGATCACGCGGGGGCTGGCCGAGATGATGCGCTTGGGTGTCGCGCTCGGCGCAAAACGCGACACCTTCATGGGTCTCGCCGGACTCGGCGATCTGGTCCTGACCTGCACCGACGATCAGTCCCGCAATCGGCGTTTCGGCATGGCCCTGGGTAAGGGCGCAGCGTTTCGCACGGTGGCGGCGAGCTTCGATCAGGTCGTCGAGGGCGTCTCGGCGGCGCGCGCCGTCGACGAGGTTGCCGCGCGCCTAGGGGTCGAGATGCCGATCTGCCGCGAGGTGTACCGCGTCATGCACGAAGGCAAGGCCGTGCGGGATGCGGTACACGCGCTGATGGGGCGCGAGATGCGGGCGGAGAGCGAGTGAGCTGCTAAAGAGCCGGCAGGTGCGCGGCGATCTGCGTCGCGAGCTTCGCAGGCTGGACTCCGGCGGTGGGCTCGGTCGTCGACCAGACGATGCTGCCGTCGGCCACCTTCGCGATCTCGACCGTGAGCCGCGACTGGCCGTCGATCGGGGCGATACGGCCGCACAAGACGTAGGTCGCATGCTTGTCCCGGCCGAGACTCAAGGCCGTGGCGAGATCGGGCTTGTCCGCCGGATCCTTGCTCAGGCTGACCTTGTCCGCGTTCGAGATCACGGCGAGTCCGTAGACCAGCGCGAAGCTCTGGTTCGCCAGCGCCTGGGCGGCCGCATCGTCCGGTGGCGCAGTGAAGGCAACCGCGAGCAAGGGGCTGTGATCCGCGGTCGTCGTGCCGTCCTCGTCATCGGCAAACTCCGATGCGACCGCGGAGCCGAGCTTCGCGAGATCGGACTTGTTCGGCCCGGCGTCGAAACTCTTCGCGATCGCCTGCAGCTTCTCCATGTTCTGGGCCGTCGACGGCTCGTGGCTTTCATGTTCCGTGGATCTGCATTGTGAAATGCAGAAAAAGACGAGCCAGCAATACCCGATGATGCGCACCCAGCGCGGGAGCTTCTGGAAGCCGAGCCACGCCCACCGCACCAGCCAGACCGTGACTTCGAGCAGGAATCGCAAGCGTTGGCCGGGCTCTTCGCGCGGGAATTCGAGGACGAACGGGACGGCCGACGCCGGGGACGCCGGCGCCCCAGGCGTTACCGGCGTTACGGGCGACGGACTTGGTGGCTGCGCGGGTGGGAAGGCCGAAGAGGCGGCGCCCGGCGGTTTACGTGGGGGCGCCGGCGAGACCGGGTTTCCGCCGGCGATGCGCCGGCACAGGTTCTCGAGCGCCGGCGTCGGTTCGCCGCGTGGAACCTTGAGCCACTGCACCGCCAGGAATTTCTCGGGCACCCGGGCCGTGGCCTGATTCGTCTCATCGATGACGACGGGCAACAGAAACAGATGATCGTCGGCCATGTCGAGCGTGCGCTCGACCGCGATCCGCCATTCGCGCCGGAAATAGCCCTCGCGGCGCGCCTCGGTCTGTGCCGAGACGAGGGCCAGGAAGTAGTCGCACTCGCGGATCTGGCGCCGGATCTTCTGGTCCCAGGCCTCGCCACCGCCGAGCTCGCTCTCGTCGTACCAGACGTCGAGACCATAGGCCGGCAGGGCATCGCGCAGCCGCCGGGCCGCCTCGCGATCTTCCGAGGCATAGCTGAGAAAAACCGTCGGACGTGGCGCCGTGGAATCGACGGGTTCGTTGTCAGGCAAATGAGGGCCCTCCGGTGGCGGCCCCCGCATTCTAGCAGCAAGAACCGGGCCGTCCGGCGTGGTTGCCGGGTCCGGCGTCGACGTCGGACTTGCGAAATTTTATAGAGGGAATAGGCTAATAACCGCCATCGCCGCAAATCCCGACAGAGGATTCAAGCGCCTCGAGCGGGCTTCTGCGTCGGTCGGTTCGATGACGAGCATTACGGGGAAATGCATACCAAACAGTCATTCATAAAGACGCGTCACACGCGGGGGGTCATCCATGCCTGGCGAAAACGGATTGAATCAGAGTCGTCGTACGTTCGTAAGATACCTGGGCTCGAGCAGTGTGTTGGTACCGTTTCTGGGACTCACCGCCTGCGGCAAGCCGCAAGCCACCGCGACCGCTGCGCCTCCGGCGCCCGCGCGGTCCCCGGCCACCGCGATGGACGCCGATGCCGGACAAGTCGCGAACACCACGCTTGCCATGAGCGGCAGCGACCTTCCGCACATCAGTGCCGATGATCCGGCGGCGCGGGCCGTCGGCTTCTCCCTGGATGCCAATACGGTCGACCGCGCGCGGTATCCCGAGCATCTGAAAGGACAGTCCTGCCGCAAATGCGTGCAGTTCAAGGGCGGTCCGACGGACGCCTGGGGCCCCTGCATGGTCTTCGCCGGCAAGCAGGTACCCGCGGGCGGCTGGTGCACCTCGTTCGCCGCGCGCGTCTAGCGAGACGCGACCATGAGCACCGCGAGCGTCAGCACCGTGACGCCGGTGCGTATGCTCGGCTCGGGTAGGGGCGCGAAGTACGGCGAATGATTGACGGGCACCGGTTTACCCTGGGCCTTGTAATCGGCCAACAGCGCGGGGTCATCGCCGCCGATCCCGAAAAACAGCGAAGGCACGCCGGCATCGATGAATTCGGAAAAATCCTCGCTGGCCGTGAACCCGGGCTCCGTCGCCGGAACGAAGGTCACTCGGTCGCCGAGCTCTGCGGTCAGCAAGGCGTTCGCGGACGCGGCCAGACGGCTGTCGTTGTGCACGGAGGCGGTCCCATGCAGATGCGTGACGTCCGGAGGGGGCGCTCCTGCCATCGCGGCGACGGCCTGTGCCGTTCTCCCGACTCCCTCGATCAGGCCGGTGCGCACGGCGGGCGAGAACGATCGCAACGTGAGCTTGAGTTCGGCCTGGTCGGGAATGATGTTCTCGACCGTGCCCGCCTGAAAGCTGCCGACGGTCACCACGCCGAAGGCCTGAGGATCCTTCTGTCGACTGATCACATCCTGCACGGCGGTCACGAAATTCGCGCCCATGACCACGGGGTCGATGCTCTTGTCCGGCATCGAGCCGTGGGCTCCGCGCCCGTGGAAGACGATGTCGATGGAGTCTGACGCCGAACTGACCGCGCCATCCTTGATCGACACCGTGCCGGCGGCCGCCGGACCGACGTGCGCGGCGAACGCGAAGTCCGGCTTCGGAAAGCGCGTGAACAGTCCGTCGGCGAGCATCGCCTTCGCGCCGCTGACGATTTCCTCGGCCGGCTGACCGATGAAGACGAGCGTGCCATGCCATTGGTCTCGGAGGGCGAGCAGCGCATCGGCCGTACCCAGCCACCAGGCCATGTGCGAGTCGTGCCCGCAGCTGTGAGCGACGAAGCTCGGCTTGCCGTCGAGCAGCTGCTGGGCGTGGCTCGCATAGCTCAAGCCGGTCTTCTCCTCCATCGGCAGGGCGTCGAGCTCGGTGCGCACGAGCACGGTGGGACCCGGGCCGTTGCGATAGACCGCGACGATGCCGGTTTTTCCGACATGCTCGGTAACCGTGAATCCGAGCTTGCGCATCTCGGCCGCGAGCAGAGCGGCGGTGCGATTCTCCTGAAACGCCAGTTCCGGATGACGGTGAATGTCCTTGTACAGGGCATCGAGATGGGGGTAGTCGCGATCGAGGAGCGCGTCGATGCGCCGATGCGCCAAGGCGGCATCGAACGCGGCGTCAGACGCACCCTGCGCGCCGGTACCGGCAAGCAGCAAGAGGGTCAACGGGAGTAGCGCGGCTTTTTGCATGAACGGGGTCCTGAGGGATCGGCGGCGGCCTTCCACAGTACTGTTTGGGCACGCGGTGGTCAAAGCACACGGCGCACGGTCGGATACGCGGGTCTGCAATGGCCTGCCGTCTCCGGGTCGCGTAGACTCGGACGAGGAGCCGCGAGGCCTAGTCAGGATGGCCGTGCCAGACGACCCCAGCCCAGCCGCGATCGGCCGATTGCAACCGGATACGGCGCGACGGATAGTCCGCTGGCAGATGCTGTTCTTCGCGGTGCTGCTGAGCCTGTTCGCGCTCGCCAACACCTATACCGTGATCGCCGATCGCGCCCGCGAGGGCGTCGTGCTCCCCCCCTGGCAACCCGCGGTCTGGGAAATCTCCAGCAATTTCGTGATCTGGCTGTTGATACCGGCGATGGCGTGGTGGTTGCAACGCTTCCCCGTGCGCCAGAACACTTGGCGTAGCAGCGTGCCGGCGCACCTGCTCGTAACCGCCCCGTATTCGCTTGCCCATGCCGGCGGGATGATCGCCTTGCGCGAACTGGCCTACGCAATCGCCGGGACCAGCTACCGCTTCGGTCCCTTCTGGGACAACTGGATCTACGAGTACCGCAAGGACTTCCTCACGTACTTCGTGATCCTGGGAGGGTTGCTGGGGTTCAGGCTCTACGGGCTCTGGCTCGACACGCGGACCCTTGTCACGGGTGCGGCAGCCGATCGTGTGATGGGCGCAAATCCTCTGGTGGGCGCCGACGCCGCGGCGATTCCGGCTGGCCTCCCGTCGCGCCGGCTCGTCGTTCGCAAACGCAACCGCGAATTCATACTCGATGCCGCTGAGATCGACCGTGTCGACTCGGACGGCAACTATGTCGTCGTGCATGCCGCGGGGGAAACCTACCGGTTGCGCGATTCGCTCGAAGGCATCAACCGACGTTTGGGCGAGCAGCGGTTCGTCCGTGTGCATCGGGCGCACGTCGTCAACATCGACCGGATCAGGGAGATCCAGCCCTGGGATCACGGCGACTACCGGATCGTGCTGAAGGATGGCAGCTTCCTGAACTTCAGCCGGCGATACCGCACCCGCTTGAGTCATCTCTTCCGGTAGGAGCGGGTGCGGCACGCCGCGGGTCGGGGCCCTCTCGACGCCAGAGCGGCGCCGCTCGTCACCGGCACTACGCCGCTGGTCCCAAAGTCCCTGGAAACACCCCCTTGCAGCTCCTAGTGTACGTCCACAGCGCGGGACTTTCCGATCCCGCAGGGGATGCAGCAACGATGATTTCATCTCTCCGTGATGCCGGCAGCGCGCGCGCTGCCGGCTACGCGATCGGCAGTTCCCCATGGCCTGCGGCCCTGCTCGGCTTGGTTTTTTGCGGGAGCAAGGCGCTCGCCGGTGGCGACGCCGAGGCGGGTTGGCCCGCGTATGGCGGCGATGCGGGTGGCACCCGCTACTCGCCCCTGACTGCGATCACGCCGGCCAACGTCGCCGAACTCGAGGTCGCGTGGACCTTCCGGACCGGCGAACTCGGCGAGGGCGTCAAGGACTGGCGCCGATCCGCGTTCGAGGCAACGCCGATCCTGCACGACGGCATGCTCTATCTCACCACGAGCAGCACGGACGTGATCGCGATCGACGCCGCAACCGGCGCCCTGCGCTGGCGCTACGAGGCCCACGCACGTCGAGACCTGCATTATTCCGACGGGGTCTCACGCGGGGTATCTCTCTGGGTCGATGCGGGGAGTGCGCCGAATGCCCCCTGCCACGCCAGGATCTATGCGCCGACGCTCGATGCCCGCTTACTGGCCCTCGACGCGGCGACCGGGCAGCCTTGTGCCGATTTCGGCGAGGGCGGTACGCTCAATCTGCTCGCAGGGATGCGCTCGGCGGACGACCCGGAAGGCGAGTGGCGTAATTATCTCGTCACCTCCCCGCCCGCCGTGCTCGACGACGAAGTGATCGTCGGCTCCTCGATCGGCGATAACCGCGCCGTCCTGGAGGAACTCGGCACGGTACGGGCGTTCGATGCGCGCCGCGGCCGCTTGCTCTGGAGTTGGGATCCGATCCCGCGCGACCCCGCCAACCCCGTCTACGGCGAATGGGGCGCGAAGAGCCTCGAGACCGCGAGCGCCGCGAACGCGTGGGCGCCGTTGTCGGTGGATCCTCAGCGGCACCTGGTGTTCGTGCCAACGGGATCGGCAAGTCCCGATTTTTTCGGTGGTGCCCGTCCCGGCGACAATCGCTGGGCGAATTCCCTCGTCGCCCTCGATGGAGCCAGCGGCAAGCTCGCCTGGGGTCAGCAGTTGGTCCATCACGATCTCTGGGACTACGACCTCGCATCACAGCCCACGGTTGCCGACCTCGTGCACGACGGCAAGCACGTCGCGGCGATCATCCAGGCGACCAAGACCGGCTTTCTGTTCACCTTCGAACGCGACAGCGGCAAACCCGTCTTCCCGATCGTCGAACGGCCCGTGCCGCAGGACGCCGTTCCCGGCGAACACCCCTCGCCCACCCAGCCCTTCCCGCTCGCGCCGCCAGCCCTTGCGCGTCAGGAGCCGATCAAGCCGGACGATGCCTTCGGGATCGCCTGGTTCGACACACGCAGCTGTCGCGAGCGCATTGCGAACGCGCGCTCCGAGGGGATATTCCAGCCGCCCTCGCTCCAAGACTCTCTGATGCAGCCCGGCAATGCCGGTGGCTCGAACTGGGGCGGGATCGCGTTCGACGCCGGACGCCAGATCGCGGTCGGTCTCACGATGAACCTGCCCTTCGTCGTGGCGCTCGTCCCGCGCGCGCAGCTGCGCGCCGAAGCCCAATCGGATCAATACAAGGAGTTCGAATTCGCGCGACAGGAGGGCACGCCCTATGGGATGCGTCGCACGAGCTTCAAATCCCCGTTGGGCATCCCCTGCGTCAAGCCGCCTTGGGGCGTGCTCACGGGCGTGGACATGGAGCACGGCAAGATCGCCTGGCAAATCCCCATCGGCGATGCGCCGATCACGCATCGAAACATCGGCATGCCCGGCCTCGGTGGACCGATCTTGACGGCGAGCGGTCTCGTGTTCATCGCCGCGACTCTCGACGACCGGCTGCGCGCATTCGAAACTGCGACCGGGAGATTGCTCTGGCAGGTCAAGCTGCCCGCGGGCGGTCAGGCGACGCCGATGACCTATTCGATCGCGGGCCGTCAGTATCTCGTGGTCGCCGCGGGGGGTTACAAAGGGGACAGCACGCGCGGCGACTACGTCGTCGCCTACGCCTTGCCGCGCTGAGTAACCGTGCCGCCGCATCGACGCCGACCGCAGGCGCAAAACGCTCTTCGCGTCGCCGGGTGCTTCGTTTAAGATCGGGCGCACATGCCGCGTTACCCGACCCTAGCCATACCGTGATCGCGACGCTACTCACGGAGGAGTCCCTCGCGCTGTTGGATCATGTGGCCGATGGCGTTGCGGTCACGCGCGCGGGCGGCACGATCGCCTACTGCAGCCGGCCGCTGCGGGCCATCTTGGGACAACAGTCGGCCACGCCCGACACGATCTCGATCTTCAGCCTGTTGCAAGCCGTGTCCCCGGAAGCGATCGGCATGCTGCACGAACGCGCCCTCACGACCGGACTGGTGCAACGATCCTTGGTGCGTTGCCTCGTCAACGAGGTGCAGGCTCGTGTCGTCCTGCGCCGCGCAATCTTTCATGATGTTTGTTGCGTCGTCTGGAGTTTCGAGGAAGTGGGCGAGAAGCTCGACTCCCTGCCGGATTTCGCCGTACTGGCGAGCGCGATCGAGGAAGGCCGCTCGCGCCCGGAACTCGCCGGGCAGCGTGCGGAATTCGGTTTCTGGGACGTGGAGGTGGAGACCGATCACCTCACCTGGTGGAACGACTGGTGCCTACAACACGACATCGATCCGTGTTCGGGCCCGGGATATTGCCCCCGCTGGGACCGCATGATCCATCCCGACGACATTGCGGGCACCCGCGGGTACGAGGACGTCGTCGCCGGGCGCAGCGAGGTCTACCAGGCGGAATTTCGCGTGCGCACGCGCTCGGGTGCCTGGCTGTGGATCTCGAGCCGCGGCATGGCGACGGCGCGGGACGCGAACGGCAGAGCGCTGCGCATCACGGGCGTGACCATCGACATCGATGCGCGCAAGCGCACGGCGCTCGCGCTGAGCGAGTCCGAGACGCGCCTCGAGGCGGTGGTTTGGGGCACGGAGCTCGGTTTGTGGGAGGTGCGCGCCGACGGCAGCTGCTGGTGGTTCAACGACTGGGTGGAACTGCACGGCATCGAGCCTTACGACGACGGGCGCGAACAGCGGCCTTGGCTGGAACGGATCCATCCCGCGGACGCGCCGCGCTACCAGAAAGTCAGCGAAGAAGCCATGCGGGGGGTCACCGATCACTATGTGATCGAGTATCGGATCATGGCCCGCGAGGGCGGCTGGCGCTGGGTGCTGGAACGCGGCCGTGTCACACGCCGCGACGCCTCGGGAGAGTACCTGGTCATGGTCGGCGTCTGCGTGGACATCGACGAGCGGAAGCGGATCGAAGCCGCGCTGCGCGACGTCGAGCAACGCTATGAGATCGCGATCAACGCCGCGAATTTGCCCGTCTGGGAGCTGGACCTGAGAACCGGCCTGTTGCGCGGCAACGAACACTGGCACCGGGCGCTCGGTGACGAGCCCGGGGAAGTCTCCTCCCAATCGGCGTCCTTCGGCGCGCAGGCCGAAATCCATCCGGAGGACCGGCCGCGCATCGCGCGGATCCTCGAGGCGCCGAATCCAAACCGACCGGAGTTCTTCGAGGCGGAATTCCGGGTGCGGCTGCGCTCCGGGGTCTACAAGTGGATCATCGTCCGCGGACACGTCGTCGAAGTCGATACCGACGACAAGGCGGTGAAGGTCGTCGGGATTTCGCTGGACATCGACACCCGCAAACGCATGGAACTCGCCGTGCGCGAGAGCGAAGCCAGACTCTCGACGATCCTGAACACGATGCGCGAGGGCGTCGTGCTGGTCGATGGGGACGGTCGTATCGAGTTCACGAACCCCGCGTTCGACCGGATGTTTGGCCTCAGCGATGGGGGCATGCACGGCCAGCCGGTCGTGAAGCTGCTCGAGCTCGCCCCGGAACTCGATGCGCGGGTGATCGATCGCTGGTTGGCGCGATTCAGCGGCAGGGTGGGCAGGCGGACGGTCAACTTCCGCCGCGCCGATGACAGCGAATTCTCCGGCGAAATATTAACCGGATCGATCGAGGTGTCGGGATCGCGGAAGACACTGTATGTTGTCCAGGACGTCTCGGAGCGCAAGCAGCTCGAAATGCAGATCACGGAGAGCGCGCGCCGCGAGCGGCGTCGGCTCAGCAACGACCTGCACGACGGCCTCGGGCAGGAGCTGACGGGTATCTCGCTGCTCCTGCGCAGCGTCGCACTCCGCGGCGGGGGCGCCAGCCGCGATCTGGATGCGATCATCGCCCTGGTCAATCATGCGATTCAGACGACTCGAACGATGGCGATGGGCTTGTCGCCGGTCACGCTCGAACGCGGCGGTCTCGCGGTGGCGCTGGCCTCGCTCGCCGCGTGGTCGCGCGCGACGCTGGGCTGCGAAGTGCGCCTGCGTTTGCCATCGGCGGGAGAATGGGGGATCAACGAGTCGGCGGCCACGCATCTTTATTTGATCGCCCAGGAGGCGATTCTCAACGCAGCGAAGCACGGCAGCGCCCGCGTCGTCTCCGTGAGCATGAGCATCGCCAAGCGCATGATCAATCTCGTGATCGCCGACGACGGGGTCGGCATCGGCGCGTCCGGGGGCACATCGGCCGATGCCGGCATGGGCTTGAAAATCATGCAATATCGCGCCGGTGTCCTCGGCGGGTCGCTGCAGGTCAAGCGCCGCAAAGGCGGCGGCACGCGCGTGCACTGCATCTGCCCGCTCGGACACCACGCCGTGGCGGAGCTCGCGGCGGCTGCCGGGACCGCTGGGGCTGCGAAAAGAGGCGGCGCGCCGCGCATCCCTGCTTGAGCGAAGCGATCGCTCAGCCGGGTGCGTCGCGGTCCGCCGCGGCGAATCCCGTCTGGCGCCAGGCTTCGTAGAGGACGACCGCGACCGCGTTCGACAGATTGAGGCTGCGATTACCGGGCCGCATCGGGATGGAAACGAGCTGCTCGCGGCCGATCGTTTCGAGCAAGGGCGCCGGCAAACCGCGGGTCTCCGGTCCGAATAGAAACGCGTCGTCGGGCCGATAGACGGGGGCGACGTAGGTCTGCGAGCCCTGCGTTTCGACCGCGAACAGGCGGGAGCCGCCGAGCGCCGTCCGGCAGGCCGCGAAATCGGCATGCACCTGGACGGGGGTCAGATCGTGATAATCGAGACCGGACCGGCGCAGACTCTTGTCGTCGAGCCGAAATCCCAGGGGCTTGACGAGATGCAGGGTGGCGCCCGCGTTGGCGCACAGGCGGATCACGTTGCCGGTATTGGGCGGAATCTCGGGTTCGAACAGGACGACGTGAAACATCGGGAGCTCACGCAGCGCTGACCACGCGCTGCGTGGGAAAGGCGAATTCAATGCCCTCCCGGCGGAACTGCTCGATGATCCGGAAATTCACGGCCTGCTGCAGATCGAGCAGCGGATATTGTTCCGGGTTCTGGCGAAAGTACGATAATTCGTACTGCAGGGCCCACTCCCCGAAATTCTTCAAATGGCAGCGCTCGAACCGGGCGTTCGGCTGTTCCGCGACGATCTGCTCGAGCATCTTCGGGATCGCCTCGAGTTTGTCCGTGGGCGTGTCGTAGGCGACCCGCAAGGTCGTGACCGTGCGCAATTCCTGCGCGCGCCCGAAATTGCGGACGCGGCTCTTGAGAATGTCGGCGTTCGAAACGATGATCTGTTCGCCGGTTTCGCTGCGCATCCGGGTGGTCTTGATGCCGATGTGCTCGACTTTGCCGGTGAAGCTGTCGATGGTCAGCGAGTCGCCGACGACGAAGGGCTTGTCGAGCGCGATCGAGAGGGAGGCGAACAGATCCCCGAGGATGTTCTGCAGGGCGAGCGCGACGGCGACACCGCCGACCCCGAGACCCGCGAGCAGCGCCGTGATGTTGATGCCGAGGTTGTCCAGCGCGACGAGGATCAGCAGCGACCAGATCAGGATCCGCGCGAGGAAATGGATGATGTCCAGGGACCCGGCGAACGAACGGTCCGGACCTTGCTGGCGCTCCTTGATCTCGAGATAGAAGCGCAGTGACCGGCCCGCCCAGAGACCCACCTGCAGCAGCAGCAGGATCAACACGACGTTCGACAACCGGGCTTCGAGCTTCGCCGGGAGGCTCACGCTCTCCTTGCCGGCATAGAGGGCCAAGGCCAGGAAGAGAATCTGTTTCGTGTTGGCGATCAGGTAGGCGACCAAGCGCAGGGGCGTCGCGTAATTGCCCTCGAGGTAGCGCTTGGTCCTGGACTTGACGATTCCACGGAGGAACCAGAGGCCGAAATACACCGCCAGCAGGATGATGCCCGCGGCGATCCATTCGGCCACGGTATTGCCGTACAGACTGCGCTCGGGGGTCTCGAACGTGTGTTTGATGAAATCGCTCATGGGCCGCGATTATAGAGGGTCACCGGCCGCCCCGGGCTGGACCCGGCGGACCCGGCGGACCCGGCGGATCCAGCGGACCCCGCGGACCCCGCGGACCCAGCGGGCCCAGCGGGCCCAGCGGATCCAGCAGCCAGGGGCGTCGTCAGCGGCGTCGGCTCAGGCCGCGTCCTCCATCCCGAGTTCCTTCATTTTCCGGGTCAGCGTGTTGCGGCCCCAGCCCAGCAGCTTGGCCGCCTCCTGCTTCAGGCCGTCGGCTTTGCGCAGGGCGACGCGGATCAAAATGCGCTCCACCTCCGGCACCGCTTGATCGAGCAGGCGCTGGGTTCCGGCATCGAGTTCCTGCTCGGCCCAGTGCGAGAGCTTTGCCATCCAATCGTGACTGGTCGCGACACCGACCGAGGCGCCGCCAAGATCCGGCGGAATATCCTCGGTCCGGATCTCGCGTCCCGGGGCGGTGACGGTCAGGCGCCGACAGGCATTGACCAACTGACGTACGTTGCCCGGCCAGTCGAAGGTCACGAGGGCGGACTCCGCCTGGGTCGTCAGCAATTTCGGCTCGACGCCGAGTTCTTGTCCGGCGACGCTGAGGTAATGCTTCAGCAGTTCCGGGATGTCCTCGCGCCGTTCACGCAGCGGGGGAATCTCGATGCGGATCACGTTGAGACGATGCAGGAGGTCCTCGCGAAAATGGCCGGAACTCACACGGGTCTCGAGGTCCTGGTGAGTCGCGGCGATGACGCGCACGTCGACCTTCACCGGGGTCTGGCCGCCGACCCGGTAGAACTCCCCTTCTGCGAGGACCCGCAGCAGCCGCGTTTGCAGGGCCGGCGACATGTCGCCGATCTCGTCGAGGAACAGCGTGCCGCCGTCCGCCTGTTCGAATCGGCCGCGGCGCTGCGTGTCGGCGCCCGTGAAAGCGCCCTTCTCGTGACCGAACAATTCCGACTCGAGCAGATCCGCCGTGAAGGCGGCGGTGTTCAACGCGACGAAGGCCTTGCTGGAACGCGGGCTGTGCCGATGCAGCGCCCGCGCGACGAGTTCCTTGCCGGTCCCGGATTCTCCGGTGATCAGCACGGTCATGCTCGAGCGGGACAGACGACCGACCGCGCGAAACACCTGTTGCATGGCCGCGGCCTGACCGAGCAACTCCGGGATGCTGCGCCGGGTCGCCTCGACGTCGGTCGACACTGTCGCCTGCTGCGCGGCGCGTCGAACGAGATCGACGGCTTTGTCGATGTCGAACGGCTTGGGCAGGTATTCGAAAGCACCGCCCTGATACGCGGCAACGGCGGCATCGAGATCGGAGTGGGCCGTCATGACGATGACCGGCAAACCGGGCCACGCCACTTGGACTTCCTTGAGCAGGTCGAGGCCGCTGCGGCCGGGCATGCGGATGTCGGTCATCAACACGTCGGGCGTGTCGGCACGCAGGGCACTGAGCGCGTTGTCGGCCTGATCGAAGGTCTTGGCGACCATGCCGCTGCCCTTGAGCGCCTTCTCGAGCACCCAGCGGATCGAGGCGTCGTCGTCAACCAGCCAAACTTGCAGGGGCTTTGCATTCATACGGTGTCCATGGGCAGTGAAATCGTGAAAACGGTTTTGCCGGGCGCGCTGTCGAATTCGATCAGACCGCCGTGGCGGGTCACGAGGTCCTGCGCGATTCCCAATCCGAGGCCCGTGCCGTCGGAGCGTCCGGAAACCAGCGGATAGAAAATCGTGTCGCGGATCTCGGGAAGCACCCCGGGACCGTTGTCCTCGAATTGAATCGAGGCGACGAGTCGGTGACGTTTGGAACCGACGCTGACGTTGATCGCCGCGCGGGTCCGCAGGATGAGCCGCGGCGACGGCCGGTTGGCACCCGAGAGCGCCTGCAGGGCATTGCGACCGAGGTTCAGCATCGCCTGAATGATGTGATTCGGATCGATCGTGAGCGGCGGCAGACTGGGATCGTAGTCGCGCTCGACCATGACGCCCTCGGCCGCCTCGCTGCGCAAGAGGTGATAGACGCGCTCGAGCAGCTCGTGGAGATTGATGAGCTGCTTGGCGGGCGGGCGCCCCGGACCCAGCATGGAGTCGAGCAGATTCGTGAGGCGATCGGCTTCGCTGATGATGACCCGCGTGTACTCGCGCAGGGCGGGATCGAGCAGCTCGCGCTCGAGCAATTGCGCGGCGCCGCGCAGGCCCCCGAGGGGGTTCTTGATCTCGTGGGCGAGCTGGCGAACCATCAAGCGGCTGCCGCCGAGCTGCGCGAGCAGTGCGTTCTCGCGCGTGAGGCGTCGATGCTGGGTGATGTCCTCGATCTCGAGCAGGATCCGCGACTGGTCGGGACCGATCGCGACTTGCGTGACCGCGCAGTCGAGGATTCGATCGACTCCCCCGGGCCCGGGCCAGGCGAGCTCGCGCTGCACGACGCCCTCGCCGCCCCCGCGCGCGCGGTCGAACAGGGGTAGCAAGGTTTCCGCGCCGCGGGTCAATTCGTTGATCGGCCGACCCAAGGCCTGATTCGGACTCAAGGCCACGAGGGTTTGCGCGGCGGCGTTCAAATAGTCGACACGCAGATCCTGATCGAGGACGAACACGCTCGTGACCAAGGCATCTAGCAGATCGGTGCCGATGACGTGCAGCGGTCCGACTTGGAGTTCAGCGGCCAAGCGCGCCCTCCTCGTCGCCGGACTCGGGCGCGACTATTTGTGCTGTGGTGACAACAGCGAGGGCTGTTGCACGTAGAAGCTGACGCTCGTGGAGCTCACGGTCTCTTGCGTGCTCGGGTCCACGAGCGTCGCCGATAGGTTGTAGGCGCCTCTCGGGAGATTCGGGAGCGTGAACTGAAGGCCCGTCTGTTCGGTCAAGGTTTGGCCGTTGAGTTTCCAGGTCAGAACCTGTCCCCCGGTCGGGCCGGGCTGGAAATCCAAGCGCACGGGTACGGGCTCGTTGACGAAGGTCTGTTCCGCGTTCGGCGAGACGATCGCGAAGACGGCGGGCGGCGCGTTCGGCGTCTGGCGCGGCTGCGATCCGGTCGCCGGCGGCGACACCGCCACCGTGCCGACGTGGGGCGCCGCGCTGGTGAGGATTTTCTCGGAGCCGGGAGCCGGCTGATCCGAGAAGTGCACCACCCCGTCCGCGTCCACCCATTTGTAGACGACCGCGGCCTGCGCCGAACACGCGACGAGAAGAGCCAGAGCGAGCAGTCGCTGCAAGGATTGCATAAGGTAACAGCATAGCCTTATCGCCTCCCGGCCACAAAACCCGGTGACGGCGTCGTGAACGCCGTCACCCTGGGGACCCGAAGAACCGCGGCACGGCTCACAGGCTGTAGTAGAGCTCGAACTCGATCGGATGGGTCGTCATGCGCAGACGGGTCACGTCCTTCATCTTCAACTGGATATACGCGTCGATGACGTCGTCGGTGAAGACACCACCCGCTTTCAAGAAGCCGCGATCCTTGTCGAGCGCCTCGAGCGCCATGTCCAAGGAGTGACAGACCGTCGGAATGTGCTTGGCCTCCTCGGGCTCGAGATCGTAAAGATCCTTGTCCGCCGGGTCGCCCGGATGAATCTTGTTCTGGATGCCGTCCAAACCCGCCATCATCATCGCCGCGAACGCGAAGTACGGATTGGCGGTCGAGTCCGGGAAACGCACTTCGATGCGGCGGCCCTTTGGGTTCGAGATCCAGGGAATGCGGATGGAGGCCGAACGATTGCGCGCCGAGTAGGCGAGCATCACGGGTGCCTCGAACCCGGGGACCAGGCGCTTGTAGCTATTGGTGCTGGCATTCGTGAACGCGTTGATCGCGCGCGCATGCTTGATGATGCCGCCGATGTAATAGAGGGCGATATCGGAGAGGCCGCCGTATTTGTCGCCGGCGAACAGCGCCTTACCGTCCTTTTGCAGCGATTGGTGCACGTGCATGCCGCTGCCGTTGTCGCCGACGAGGGGTTTCGGCATGAAGGTCACGGTCTTGCCGTAACCATGGCCCACGTTTTGGATCGCGTATTTCAGGATCTGAACTTCGTCGGCCTTCTTCGTCAGGGTATTGGCGTTGACGCCGATCTCGCACTGGCCGCCGGTCGCCACTTCATGATGGTGCACCTCGGTCTTGAGACCCATTTCCTCGAGCGCGAGACACATCGCGCTGCGGATGTCCTGGTAGGCGTCGACGGGGGGGACGGGGAAATAGCCGCCCTTGATGCCGGGCCGATGACCTCGGTTGCCGTCCTCGTAGTCTTTGTTGCTGTTCCAGGCGCCCTGGACCGAATCGATCTCGGCGGAACAGCCGCGCATCTCGGCGTTCCACTTGACGCTGTCGAAGATGAAGAATTCGTTCTCGGGACCGAACAGCGCCGAATCGGCGATGCCGGTGGATTTCAGGTAAGCCTCGGCGCGTTTCGCGAGCGAACGCGGATCGCGTCCATAGCCCTGCATCGTCGCCGGTTCGATCACGTCGCAACGGATGTTGACCGTCGTCTCTTCGTAAAAGGGATCGATGACCGCTGTCGTGGCATCGGGCATGAGAATCATGTCCGACTCGTTGATCCCCTTCCAACCGGCGATCGACGAACCGTCGAACATCTTCCCGTCGGTAAACAAGCCCTCGTCCACGAGCCGTGCCGGGATGGTGACATGTTGTTCTTTGCCAATCGTGTCGGTAAAGCGGAGATCGGCGAATTTCGCGTCTTTTTCTTGAATTAATTTTAGAACATCAGCGGGAGTCACGGTTGTCCTCCAAGGGGGGTGCGGAAGGTCGATGGTAAAGCCGGTAGACGGCGGGCCAGAGGGCGATGCAGCTACCGTGCCACATTTGAGGGCACGACCGATCAAGGACTTGCGGCACTGCGCCCGAGAAACTCGTCACAGGGCGCACCAATTTAATGCATTTTCGGCGGTTTGCGCATTATTGTAGTGCATGGAGATCATCTGAACGCACGATTCCCGATCACCCGGGATTTTTCTGAGGTGCCTGATCGAAATCGGTGCATTCCAGGATCCCAGGGAGGTTCAGGACAGTCCGGGGCTCACGTCGCTATACTCGCGGGCTTTGTTGCAGCAGCGAACTCCTACCCATGGCCAAGATGCCCGCGCCTCCACGCACTTTTCAGGGCCTGATATTTGCGTTGCAGCAGTATTGGTCCGCCCAGGGGTGCGTGATCCTGCAGCCCTACGACATGGAAATGGGAGCCGGTACGTTTCACGCCGCGACCTTCCTGCGCGCCGTGGGTCCTGAGCCCTGGAGCGCCGCCTACGTGCAAGGATCCCGTCGGCCCACGGACGGTCGCTACGGGGAGAACCCGTTTCGCCTGCAGCACTACTATCAATTCCAGGTGTGCATCAAGCCCTCGCCCGACGACTTTCAGGAACTGTACCTGGGTTCGCTGCGGCATCTGGGGTTCGACCTCCTCACGCACGACATCCGCTTCGTCGAGGACAACTGGGAATCCCCGACGCTCGGGGCCTGGGGATTGGGTTGGGAAGTGTGGCTGAACGGCATGGAGATCACGCAGTTCACCTACTTTCAGCAGGTCGGTGGGCTCGACTGCGTTCCCGTCATGGGCGAGATCGCCTACGGACTCGAGCGGCTCGCCATGTACATCCAGGGCAAGGAGAGCATTTTCGACATCGTCTGGGCCGAGGGCCCCTTCGGCACGGTCACCTACGGGGACGTCTTCCATCAGAACGAAGTCGAACAATCGACCTACAATTTCTCCAAGGCGGACACGGCCGTGCTGCTGCGGCAATTCGATGCGGCGGAAGCCGCGGCGCAGGGCTTGATCGCGGACCGACTGCCGCTGCCGGCTTATGAGCAGATGGTCAAGGCCTCGCATGCCTTCAATCTGCTCGACGCACGCCACGCGGTCTCGGTCACCGAGCGGCAGCGTTACATCCTGCGCGTGCGCACGCTCGCGCGCGGCGTCGCCGAGAGCTATCGCGACAGTCGCGAGGCGCTCGGTTTCCCCTTGCTGCGCGAGCCCCGGTTCGCAACGGACGAATCCGCATCCGCCGCGGTGAGGCCATGAACGCGACGAGCACCGACGAGAAGACCCTCGAGGCGACGCACGCGGGCGCGACGCACGCGGGCGCAACGCACTCGGGCACCGCGCACGATGGGCGCGCGCGCAGCCTCTTGATCGAAATCGGCACCGAGGAACTACCCCCGGTCGGACTGCCGGCGCTGTCGAAGGCATTGACCGAGGGCATCGTCAAAGGGCTCGCCGAGGCCGGTATCCCGCATGGCACGGTGCGCAGTTTCGCGACGCCGCGGCGCTTGGGGGTGCTCATCGCCGCTTGCCAAGCGCAGGGGCCGGACCGCCGCATCGAGCGGCGTGGTCCCCCGGTCGCCAATTCCTTCGATGCCGCGGGCGCGCCGACGCAGGCAGCTCGTGCCTTCGCCAGCAGCTGCGGGGTCGAAGTGGCCGCGCTGTCGCGATTGACGACCGACAAGGGCGCCTGGCTGTCGTTTCAGGGCACGGAACGCGGCGCCGCGACGACCGCGGCGATCGGGCCGATCCTGAATCAAGCCATCGCGGCGCTGCCGATCGCGAAGCGCATGCGCTGGGGGTCGCGCAAAACCGAGTTCGTGCGCCCCGTGCATTGGATCGTCCTGTTGTTCGGGGACGAGGTCGTTCCGGTCGAGGTCCTCGGCCTGCGCGCGGATCGCGTCACGCGGGGTCATCGCTTTCACGCCCCGAAGCCGATCGTTCTCGCGGGCGCGGGCAGCTATGAGGCGCGCCTGGGCCGCGCCAAGGTGGTCGCGGACTTCGCCCGGCGGCGCGAATCGATACGCAGCGGCGTCACCGCGCTGGCCGCGCAGCTCGGCGGCACGGCCTTGATCGAGGACGATCTGCTCGACGAAGTCACCGCACTCGTCGAGTGGCCGGTGCCGCTCGCGGGTCGCTACGAAGAGCGCTTTCTCGCGCTGCCGCGCGAGGTCGTGATCGCCACGATCCAGGACCACCAACGCTACTTTCCCGTCGAAGGGGCGCAAGGCGGTCTTGCCGCCTGGTTCATCACCGTCAGCAACATCGCGAGCCGTGATCCGGACAAAGTGCGTGCCGGCAACGAACGCGTCGTGCGGCCGCGCTTGAGCGACGCCGCCTTCTTCTGGGACCAGGATCGGCGGCTGCGGCTCGAGGATCATGCCGCGAAGCTCGGCGGGGTGACGTTCCAGACCAAACTCGGCAGCTATGCGGACAAGACAGAGCGCGTTCGCGGGCTCGCGGGCGAGATCGGAGCTCGCATCGGCGCCGGGCCGGACGTCGATCGGGCCGCGCAGCTCGCGAAGGCGGATCTCATGACCAGCATGGTCGGCGAGTTTCCGGAACTACAGGGCACGATGGGCCGCTATTACGCGGCCGCCCAGGGCGAGAGCGAAGCCGTCTGCCTCGCGATCGAAGATCAATACCGGCCACGCTTTTCGGGCGATGCGCTGCCGCGCGCGAAGCCCGGCCAGGCCCTCGCGCTCGCGGACAAACTCGATACGCTGCTCGGTATCTTCGTCATCGATCAGAAGCCGACCGGCACGAAGGACCCCTTCGGTCTGCGTCGCGCCGCGCTCGGTATCCTGCGAATCCTCCTCGAGGGCGGACTCGACCTGGACCTGTACGAACTCGCGCAGGCGTCCGCGGCCGCACAGCCCGTGCAGCGGGCCACGGCGGCCGACGAGGTGTTCGCCTTCCTGATGGAGCGGTTGCGCGGTCTGCTGCTCGAACGCGGCGACGGCACGACGACCGAGCTCGTGGACGCCGTGCTCGGCGTCGGCGCGCGCTCCCCCGTCGACATCGACGCGCGCCTGCAGGCGTTGCAAAAGTTCCTGAACCTCGCGGACGCACCGATACTCGCGGCCGCGAACAAACGCATCGCGAACATTCTGAAGAAGGCCGAGCTCGATCCCGCGGTGGTCGTCGCGAGTGAGCGTTTCACGGAAGCGGCGGAACACGGCCTGCATCGCGCGCTGTTGGAGGTGCGCGAACCGGTCGACGCAGCGATGCGCCGTCGCGCGTACGGCGAGGCACTGAGCCTGCTTGCCGGCTTGCGAGGCCCGATCGACGCATTTTTTGCCGACGTCATGGTCATGGACGAGAACGCGGCGCTACGCCGCAACCGGCTCGCGCTGCTGCGCGAAGTTCGCAGAGCCTTCAGCGGAGTCGCCGACCTCTCGCGCCTGCCGGGCTGAGCTGCACAGAATGCACTATCTGCGCTCGCTCGCCTTCACGAGCTACATGATGCTCTCCGCCTGCGTGTTCGGCGGCGTGATGGCGCTGTGTTTCTGGCTGCCGCATCGCCTCCAGTTTGCGATCGCCCGAACTTGGGCCCGACAACTGCTGTTCGTCCTGCGCGTCCTTTGTGGGCTGGGCTACGAAGTCGAAGGAGTCGAGAACATTCCGGCCGGCAATCACGTCGTGATGTCGAACCACACCTCGGCCTGGGAGACGGTGGCGCATTTTCTGCTGTTTCCCGCGCAGGTCTTCGTGCTCAAGCGCGAACTGCTGTGGATACCCTTGATCGGCTGGGGTATCCGCTTGTTGCGGCCGATCGCGATCGACCGCGGCGCCGGACGCCAGGCGGTCAGCCAGGTCATCGCCCAGGGCAAGGAGCGTCTCGGCGAAGGTCTCTGGGTGGTCATCTTTCCGGAGGGAACGCGGGTCACCGCCGGACAGCCGAAGAAATATGGCATCAGCGGCGCCCTGCTCGCGATCGAGTCCGGGCGACTCATCGTGCCGGTGTCGCACAACGCCGGGGTTTTCTGGCCACGACGCGGATTCTTGAAGAAACCCGGAACGGTCCGGGTCCGGATCGGTCAGCCGATCGACCCGCAGGGAGTCGATGCCCAGGCGGTCAATGATTTGGTGCGCGCCGCGATCGAGGGAGGGCTCGCACGCATCACCGCCGAGGTGCGCTAGACTTTTGAGCGGTGGTCCAACGAAGACGGCCACAGGGGGATTCGTGCAGACAAGGATCGTTCAGGGAATCAGGACGTGGCGGGAGCGGGCGTTGCGGACACGGCGATACGGCGGGGGGATCTGGATCGGGCTGCTTGCCTGCTGCGGCAACCTGGCTGCCGGTGCAGCGACACCGCCCTCGATCCCTGAGTTTGCCTCCCGCCCGCATATCGAGGGCGCAACGATTTCGCCGGACGGCCACCTCGTCGCCTTCATCGAAACGCGGGCCGGCAAGGCCCTGGCGGTGGTCGCCGCACGCGGCGCGGGCAATCCGCCGTCGCGCATCGTGCTCGCGGAGCCCGATAGCTTCACCATGCGCTGGTGTCGCTGGGCCACGGATACCCGGCTGCTCTGCGGTTTTTACGGCATTGCGAAAGGCCGGGACCTCTACCCGATCACGCGCCTCGTCGCGGTCGACGCAGATGGCAAGAACATGCGCGTGCTGATACAAAATGCCCTGCAGGCGCAGGGTCAGTTTCAGGATCGCATCGTCAACTGGCATCCCGGCAAGCCCGATACCGTGCTGATCGAGGCCGACGAGCGTTTCAGCGATTCGCAGCTGGCCAGCGGGATGCAGGTTATCGGCAACGTGGGCACGCACGCCTATCCTGCGGTCTTCGAACTGAACGTCGTCACGGGAGCGCTGAAGGTCCGCGAGCATGCCCGGGAGCCGTTCCGCGGCTGGGTCACGGACGCACACGGGGACGTACGCCTGGGGTACGGCTTCGGCGGCAAGACGGTGTCCTATTACGCGCGGCTCGAAGGTGAAAGCGAGTGGCGGCGCCTCGCGAAGTTCGAGGTCTTCACACGGGACAACGCCTTTGATCCCATCGCGATCAGTGCCGACGAGCCCAATCGCGCGTACGCGTTCGGCAAGATCGAGGGCCGCAAGGCATTGTGGCTCATCGATCTGACCGACCAGCGGGATCCTGAGTTGGTGTTCGAGAATCCGCGCGGCGACGTGGGCAACCCGCTGTTTGCGCAAGATGGACGGCTGCTCGGCGTGCACTACGATACCGGCTACCCGCTCGTCTATTATATCGATGCGCGCACGAAGGAAATCATGCGGGCGATGGAAGGTCTTTATCCGGGCAAGACTGTCGACATCGTGGATTCGACGGTCGACGCCGACGTCTACGTGCTGCACACCTCCAGCGACATCGACGCGGGCAGCTATGTCCTGCTCGACACGAAGACCAACCAGGTGACCACGATCGCGCGGGCCTATCCCGATCGCGACCTGTCCACGCTCGCACCCATGGTCGCGACGAGCTATGCGGCGCGCGACGGCAAATCGATTCCCGCCTATCTATCCCTGCCCCGAGGACCTGCCCCGACCCATCTACCCTTGATCGTGTTGCCGCACGGCGGTCCGATCGCCCGCGACTACTGGGGATACTGGTTCTTGCGCGAGTTCTTGCTGAGCCGAGGCTATGCCGTACTCCAGATGAATTTTCGCGGCTCGGGCGGCTACGGGGATGACTGGTTCTACGCGGCTCATCAGGACTGGGGCGGCCTCACCTATGATGATGTCATCGACGGCACGCGCTGGGCGATCAAGCAGGGCATTGCCGATCCGAATCGGGTCTGCATCGTCGGCTGGAGCTTCGGAGGCTACCTTGCACTGCTGGGCGCCCAGCGCGATGGGGACCTGTTCCGCTGCGCCGTCGACATCGCAGGACCCAGCGACCTCGCGCTGTTGATCGAGGAAGGACACCAGTGGCTGGGGTCGGAAGTGATCAAACAGCAAATCGGGACCGATCCCGAAAAGCTCAAACGCGATTCACCTCGACTGCACGCCGCCGAGTTCCGGGTGCCGGTCTTGATCGTGCAAGGAGACCAGGACTGGAACGTCCCGATTGCGCAGTCGGAGGCGATCGACGCCGCGCTGAAACGCGCCGGCAAGCCGCACCGTTTCGTCGTGCTGCCGGGGGCCGACCATCAGATCGCCCGCGAGCAGGATCGCGCCACCCTGCTCAGCGAGGTCGCTGATTTCCTCGACGCGAATCTGCCGTCGGCACCGGTTGCATCGCCGTCCGCGGCGCCGTCCGGATCGCCCTGAGGATTGTCGCCTCGGCGGCATCCTCTCTCTTGGCCTGGGACCCGGTCGCTTGTAAGCGGTTGAAGAACAAAAGGTTGTCGGCAGCCTGGGAGCGGACGGGCGTTTGAAATTCCTATCCGCCAAGCAGGTTTCCGCGGTATCGTCGCGAAATACAATCCACCCGTGGCACGCGCTCGACAAAGCCTTGAGGTCAGCAACTTGATCGCTGGTCAGTAGCCTTGGGTAATCCGACGACACCCGCTCCC
>Ga0116230_10000591_pt1 | contig 32190 bp, 26 predicted proteins | sample S1TSphfallax_3_FD_88678 | JGI IMG/M metagenome (GOLD analysis project Ga0116230, IMG submission 88678) | Host-associated microbial communities from peat moss isolated from Minnesota, USA - S1T2_Fd - Sphagnum fallax MG | ecosystem: Host-associated > Plants > Peat moss > Unclassified | place... | reverse complement strand
CAGTTCGTCCATCTGTGCGCGGGCAGCCATGATTTCGGCCGGTGGAGCATGCCGCTGCTCGCCGCGCCCATCGTCATCGGCGAGAATGCCTGGGTGGCCGCCGACGTCTTTGTCGGGCCCGGCGTGACCATCGGCGAGCTCTGCGTAGTGGGTGCGCGCTCGGTCGTCATGAAGGACCTGCCCGCCCGCAAGATCTGCCTGGGCCAGCCCTGCCGCCCGGTGCGCGATCGGGAGCCGCCCCGGCCCTAGCTCGCATGCGCCTGACCCACATCACGCCGAGCCTGGAAGCCCGCCATGGCGGCCCGAGCAAATCGGTCCGTGCGCTCGCCGGCGCGCTGGCCCGCGCCGGCGCCGAGGTCGAGTTGCTGGCGACCGATCCAGGTCCGGCGCGCGAGGACCAGGAGGAAGGACTCGCGATCCGCCGTTTCCCGCGCGGCTGGCCCGAGCGTTTCTGCCCCTCGCCCGGGCTCCGCGATTATCTCCGCACCGCTCGGCCGGAGATCGTCCACCATCATGCGGTCTGGCTGCGCACCCTCCACTACGCCCACACCTGCGCCGTCCGCAACGGCGCCCCGTTCGTCGTTTCGCCCCGCGGCATGCTGAATACCTGGGCCTGGCGTCATCACGGGCGGCGCAAACAACTCGCGGCCCGGCTGATTCATCCCGGCGCACTCGCCGCCGTGGACGGCTGGCACGCCACCAGCGAGGCGGAGGCGCGGGATATCCGCGCGCGCGGCTTCCACCAGCCGATCTGCATCGCGCCCAACGGCGTCGAGCTCCCGGCCCCGGCCGCCCTCGCGGCGGCCCGCGACCATTGGCTCGAAGCGTGCCCGGAAATCGGCCGGCGGCCGACGGCGCTATTTTATGCCCGCTTTCACCGCAAGAAACGCGTCATCGAGCTGATCGACGCCTGGTTGGAGCAGGCGCCCCCGGACTGGCTGCTGCTGCTCGTGGGGATCCCCGAGGATTATGCGGTGGCGGCGTTGCAGGCCTACGTCCAGCGCAGCCTCGGCGCCGCGCGCATCCGCGTCTTCGACGGCGCGAACCGGCCGGAACCCTACGCCGTCGCCTCCCTGTTTGTCCTGCCCTCCCACAGCGAAAACTTCGGCCTGGCGATCGCCGAGGCGATGGCGAACGGGGTGCCCGCGGTGGTGACCGATGGTTCGCCCTGGGCGGCGCTCAACGACCGCGACCTGGGCTGGTGCGTGCCCTGGGCCGACTTTCCCTCCGCCTTGCGCGCGGCCCTGGCCGAGGGACCCGACCGGCTGCGCGCCCGGGGCGAACGCGCCCGCGCCTGGGTCCAGGCCGAATACTCCTGGGCCAAGGCCGCGGCCACTCTGCTCGCCTTCTATCCCACGCTCCGCGCCTAGCCCCATGTCGCCGCGCTCCCATTCGCACTATCGCTGGGATAGCCCCGAACGTCTGGCGCTGGCCCACGCCGGCACGTCCCTGCTCGGGATCACCTGGGCCTTTGGGGGCAACGCCTCATGGGTCTTGTTGCCGGTCGCCCTGTGGAGCAGCCTGGCCGGGCTCGTGCTGCTCGCCGGACTGCGCCATCCGGACACGAGGGAGACGGTCGTCCGGACGACCCGGCGCACGCTCTGGCCCTTCGCCCTGTTCAATGCCGTGGTGCTGATCGCCTGTCTCTCCCCGGGTTTTCGGACCGGCCGGGTCGAAGGATCCACGATCCTGATTCCGCTCGCGTACCCGGGCTGGCGCCCGAGTTCCGCCCAACCGTGGGCCTCCGTCGGCGGGTTGTGGATCTTCGACGGCCTTTATCTCACCGCCTTCAATCTTTACGCGATGGTGCGAAGCCGCGGGGCGCTGCGCCGCCTGCTGCTGCTCGCCACGGCCAATGCGCTCGCGCTCGCGATCTTCGGCACGGTGCAGAAACTCGCCCACGCGCGCGGAATCTATTTCGGCCGATTTCCCACGCCCCAGGCCTATTTCTTCGCCACCTTCGTGTACGACAATCATTGGGGCGCATTCATGGTGCTGATGACGGCAGTCTGCGTCGGACTCACGGCGCACTATGTCGAGCGGTCCGAGGGAGGGGGCTCGCGGCAGAGCCCGCTGCTGGGCGGCCTGCTCGCGGTGCTTGTGCTGGCCGTCACCGTGCCGCTGAGCGGATCGCGGGCCTGCAGCCTGCTGATCGGCACCCTCCTGGCCGGCACCGCGGCGCTCTGGATCCGCTGGACGTGGCGACGCCACCGGAGTCGGCCGGCCGCCGCACTGGCCCCGGTCGGGGGACTGCTCGTCGCGCTCGGGTTGGGCGCCGCGGCGGTCTGGTTCGTGGCGGGGGACACGATTGCGTCGCGGGTGGCGCTGACGCGCCAGCAGGTCTCGGCCATGCGCGCCCGGAACGGGATCGGCTCGCGCAGCCTCCTCTATGAGGACACCTGGCGCATGGCCCGCGACCGGCTTTGGTTTGGCTGGGGCATGGACTCCTATCCCTCCGTTTTCCTGCTGTACAATCGGCAGGAGCCCAATCCCACCGATCACCTGCCGATGTTCTATCACGACGCGCACAGCGATTGGCTGCAATCCCTGGCCGAGCACGGCCTCGTGGGCACCGTGCTGCTGGGGCTCTGCGCGCTCGTGCCGGCCGGGGTGGGGCGCGGGCGGCGCGCGCTCGAACCGCTGCCCCGCGCGCTCCTGGCCGGCTGCGGCCTCGTTCTGCTCTACGCCGCCGTCGAATTCCCTTTCGGCAACGGCGCCGTCGTGCTGAGCTGGTGGCTGGCCTGGTTCTGCGCCCTGCGGTATGCGCGCCTCGGACCGCGGACCGCCGCTCCCTCCGACGCGCCGGCGCCGGCCGCTCCGCGCTGATATGAACTGGGGTTTCTCGGTGCTGATCCTGACCCTGAACGAGGAACGAGACCTGCCCCGCTGCCTTGCGTCCATCCGCGGTTGCGACGATATCGTCGTGCTCGACTCCGGCTCGACCGATCGCACGGCGGCCCTGGCCGAGGCCGGCGGCGCCCGGGTCTTCACCCGGCGATTCGACGATTTCGCGGGCCAGCGCAACCACGCCCAGCAGAGCATCCCCTTCCGCCACCGGTGGGTGTTTCACCTCGACGCCGACGAGCAGATGACCCCGGAGCTGGCCGAGGAATGCCGCGCGGCCGCGGCCGAGTCCGCCCTCGACGGTTTCCTGGTCGCTCCGAAGATGATGTTCGCCGGACGGTGGATCCCCCACTGCACGGATTTTCCGGCGTGGCAGGCCCGGTTCGTCCAGGCGCCGGGATTTCGCTTCATCCAGGCGGGTCACGGCCAGCGCGAAGCCCCCGCCATGCGGCTGGGACGTCTGCGGGCCAGCTACCTGCACGATCTCACCGCGGGGGGCGAAGCCGCCTGGCTCGAAAAGCACCGGCGTTACGCGCGGGCCGAGGCGGCCGCCTACCTGCACGCCGCAGGCGACTGGGGCTGGCGGGATGTCTGGACCCGCGATTCGCTGCGCCGACGCCGCGCGCTGAAGCATCTCAGTCACCGCTGGCCCCTGCGGCCGACCCTGCGCTTCATTTATCAATACATCATCCGCCGCGGTTTCCTGGACGGCCGGGCCGGCTGGCGCTATTGTCGGCTGCTCGCCCGGTATGAGGGGTTTACGGCCGCGGAATTGCGCCGACTGCGATGCCGCGGGTAATCTTCATCAACCGGACTTTCTGGCCGGACGAAACGGCCACCGCCCAATTGCTGACCGACCTGGCGGAAGCGCTGGCCGCGCGCGGCGCGGCGGTGACGGTGCTGGCCAGCCAGGCCCCGCGCGCGGCCTGCGGCCACGCCTCCCCGCCCCGGGGCGTTGCGCTCGAGTCGATCCGGAGCACCCGGCTGGACCGGGGCGGAATCGTCGGCAAGGCGCTCGATCTCGCGTCGTTCTGGCTGGGCGCCCTCGTGCGGGTGGCCCACGTCGTCCGTCCCGGCGACGCCGTGGTCGTGCTGACCGACCCCCCGTTGCTCGGCGCGGCCGTAACCTGGGTGGCCCGCCGGAGGGGGGCCCGCTGCTTTCACTGGGTGCAGGATATCTATCCTGAAGTCGCCATCGCCGTGACGGGCCGACGAGGACTGCGCTGCCTGATCCCGCTGCGCAACCGCAGCTGGCGCCAGGCGGCGGCCTGCGTGACGCTCGGCCCCCAAATGGCGCAGGTCATCTCCGAGGGTGGAGTGCCGTCGGACCGAATTCACCTCGCGCCGAATTGGGCGCCGGCGGGACTGGCTCCCGCGACTCCGGCGGCCATCGCGGCGCTGCGCGCCGAATGGGGGCTCACCGGCGCGTTCGTGATCGCCTACTCCGGCAATCTCGGCCGGGTCCACGATTTGGGCAGCGTGCTGCGCGTGGCCGAGCTGCTGCGCCCCCATCCGCACTTCGTCTTCCTCTTCATTGGCGGGGGAGCCCGCGCCGCGCCGCTGGCGGCTGAGGCGGCGCGCCGCGGACTGACCAACGTCCGGTTCCAGCCCCATCAACCGCGGGACCGTCTGGGCGCCGTGCTCGGCGCCGCGGACCTGCATCTCGTGACGCTGCGGGCCGGATGCGAGTCCTACGTCTTCCCCAGCAAGCTCTATGGGGCGGCCGCCGTCGGACGGCCGGTGCTGTTTATCGGACCCCCCGACTGCGACGCCGCCCGGACCGTGGTCGCAGCCGGCTGGGGTCTCGCCTTTGCGCCCACGGAATTGGTTGCCCTGGCGGGGGCCGTCGAAGCGCTGAGCGCCGATGCGGCGGCCCGCGCCCTCCTGGGGCAGGCCGCGCTCCGCTTCGCCGCGGCGAACGGAGGCGCCGCCGCCGCGGCCGCGGCGTGGGCCGAATTACTCTTTCGCGAAGATTGCACCGCGCCAGGGCGGAATCTACCGTTCCGCGCCTTGGCCGACGATTCCCGCGCATGACCCGAGGTTTCAAAACGTGGCTCGCGCTGCTCGCCCTCGATCTCGCGGCGACCGTCGCGGTGTTCAACGTCATCAGCCATTATCGCGGCGTCAGCCAGCGGCTGATCCTGGAGCCCCTCGCCGCTCCGGCCCTCGCCCTGGTCGTCGCGATCTACCTGATCGACGGCTACCGCGCCCGGACCAATATGCTGCGGCCGGACTACGCCAGCCTCCATCTGATCGCGGTATTGAGCGCGATGCTGCTGACGCTGCTGCTGACCTTCGTGGTGTTTCCCGCGGGATTCGAACTGCAGTCGAGCCGCGGCGTCATCGCGCTCAGTTTCATCACGCTGATGCCGGTCACGCTCGGTTCCCGCCAGATGTTGCACCAGCAGTGGATCGCCCATCGGCCGGTCCTCAATCTTCTGTTCATCGGCAACGCGGAGGGCTATGCCGCCTTCCGGATCGAATGCGACCAAATGGGCGTTCGCCAGCCGGTCGTCTTCTCGGCCATCGGCGAGCTGCCCGCGACCCTGCAGCAATTGCAGGCGAGCCGGCAGCAGCTGGAGGCGATCGTCTTTCGCGAATCCAACTGGGACCTCGCGCCCGACACGGCCCAGCAGCTCGTCCAGCTCTACTTCAAGGGCGTGCCCACCTATCCGCTGGAGCTGTTTCACCAGGTTTACTGGCAGAAAATCCCGCTCTACCGGCTCAATCCGACCTGGCTGTTCCAGGAAGGTTTCCAAATCGCCCGCGAGCCGGTCTTCGAGCGCCTCAAGCGGGCGAGCGACATCGGCCTCTCGATCATCGGGCTCATCCTCGCCGCGCCGATCATCGCCGCGGCCGCCGCGGCCATCGGGCTGGCCGACCGGGGGCCGATCTGGTTCGCCCAAAATCGCATCGGCCGAAACGGCGAGAAGTTTCGCCTCTACAAACTGCGGACGATGGCGCCGAGCGACGGTCGCGGCGATCCCTACACCCGCCCGGGGGACACGCGCGTCACGCGGGTCGGCCGCTGCCTGCGCGCGACCCGACTCGATGAACTGCCGCAGCTGTGGAACGTCCTCCGCGGCGAAATGAGCCTGATCGGTCCGCGCGCGGAGTGGGACCGGCTCGTTGAGGATTACGAGCGCCAGATCCCCTGCTATCGCTACCGGCACCTGGTCAAGCCCGGCATCACCGGATGGGCCCAGGTGAACTATCCCTACGGCGCCAACCTCGAGGACACGGTGCGCAAGCTGGAATACGATCTCTACTACATCCGGCACTTCTCCTTCCTGCTCGATGCCTCCATCGTGCTGAAGACGATTCAAATCATGCTGTTCGGCAAAGGCCGCTGACCCCGCCCATGAAGACCTATGACCTGATAGTGATCGGCGGGGGTTCCGCCGGCTTCAATGCCGCGCAGACCGCCGCCGGGCTGGGCCAGCGGGTGGCGGTGATCGACGGGGGGCGACCCCTGGGCGGCCTGTGCATTCTGCGGGGCTGCATGCCGTCCAAGACATTGATCTACTCGGCGGAGGTCCTGCACCGGGCCCAGCAGGGCGCCAAGTTGGGCCTGCGGATTCCGCGCGCCTCGGCCGATCTGCGGGCGATCCACGCCCGCAAACTGAGGATCATCGGCGAATTTGCGGCCAGCCGGCTCGAACAGCTGGAGCACGGCAAGTTCGATCTCATCCGCAGCCGCGCCCGCTTTCTCGACGACCGGACCCTCGCGCTGGCGGACGGTCGCACGCTGCGCGGACGCCATTGCCTCATCGCCACGGGCTCCCAGGTCAGCGTCCCGCCGGTGCCGGGGCTCCGGGAGGCTCGTGCGTGGACCAGCGACGACGTGCTCGACCTGGACGCGCTCCCGCGCAGCGTGATCGTGCTCGGAGGCGGCATCGTCGCCTGTGAACTCGCCCAGTTCCTGCGCCGCGTCGGGTCCCGCGTCGTGCTCATCCAGCGCAGCCCCGCCCTGCTGCGGGGCCACTCCCCCGCCGCCGCCGCAGTCGTGCGGCGCGCTTTCACCGATGAGGGCATCGAAGTCTTCACCGACACGACGATCGAAGGGATCGCCGCGGCGCCGTCCGGCACCACGGTGCGCTTTCGCCACCGGGGCCGGACGGTGGCGCGCCGCGCCGATCGGCTGCTGAATGCACTGGGCCGCGAACCGGCAACCCACGGGTTGGATCTCGCCGCCGCCGGCGTCAAGCTGCGGCCGAACGGGCGGATCGAAACGAATCGGTGGCTCCAAACGAGCGTGCCGCACATTTATGCGGCCGGCGATTGCACCGGGCCGCACGAGATCGTCCATGTCGCCATCCAGCAGGGTGTCCTCGCCGCCCGCCACGCCGCCGGCCAGCGGGGCCTGCAACCGATCGATCCGGGCCTGCTGTTGAGCGTGGTGTTCACCGACCCACAGGTCGCCAGCATCGGTCGGTCCGAGGCGGAACTCGACGCCGCCGGACAACCCTATCTGACCGCTTCGTATCCGTTCGACGATCACGGGCGATCGATCCTGATGGAAGCCCTCTACGGCTACGTCAAAGTCATCGCCGAACCCAAGCGCGGCCGCATCCTGGGCGCCGAGATCGTCGGCCGCGACGCGGGCGAGCTGATCCACTGTTTTTCCGGGCCCCTCGCGATGCGCGCCACGGTGCACGATCTGCTCAAGGCCCCTTGGTATCACCCGACGCTCGCCGAGATCGTCACGTACCCGCTCGAGACGCTCGCCGAGCGCCTCAGCCCTTCGCCCCCCGCTCAGGCCGCGAGCCGCAACAGGTCCGCCAGCTCGACGCGGCCCTCGTAAAGCGCCTTGCCGACGATGACGCCGTCGAGGCTGGGCCGCGCCCGCGCCAATTCGGCCAGCCGCGCGACATCCGCCCGCGACGCCACGCCCCCGCTCGCGATGACCCGTCCGCCAAATCCGTCGAGCAGCGCGGTCTGAGCGGCGAAATTCGGCCCGGTGAGCATCCCGTCCGTGCCCACGTCGGTGTGGATGACCGTCGCGACGCCCAGGCGCTCCATCCGCCGCGCCAGTTCGAGGGCGGTCAGGGCGGTCGTGTCGACCCACCCCTTGACCGCGACCTGTCCGTGCTTCGCATCGATGCCCACGGCAATCCGGTCGCCCCAGGCGGCGACGAGCTCGCCGACAAACGCGTCGCTTTCCGCCGCCCGCGTCCCGATCACCACGCGGGTCACGCCCAAACCCAGGGCTCGCTCCACGACCGCGCGGTCGCGCAAACCGCCGCCGAGCTGCACCCGCAGCCCGAGCGCCGCGATCCGCGCCACCAGGTCAAAGTTGCGCGGCTCGCCCCCGAAGGCGCCGTCGAGATCGACGACGTGCACCCACTCCGCGCCCGCCGCCTGGAAACCCGCGGCCACCGCCACCGGATCTTCGGCGTACACGGTCTCGGCGTCAGCCCGGCCCTGCAGCAGGCGAACGCAGCGACCGCCCTTGATGTCGATGGCCGGATAAATCGTCATGCCGGTCGAGCGTCGCGGAGCCGGCCCGGACCGCCAAGGCATTTTTACACGTTGCGAGCGGCGGGCCGCCGGGCGAAACTCCCCTCTCTTCCCTGACCAAACCATGCCCACGTTCGTCCCGCCCCCCTTCCTCGTCGATCTGCTTCACGCCCGCTCGCCCTCCGGCTCCGAAGGCCAGGCCCAGGCCGTATTCGACCGGTACGTGAAACCGGCGGCGGACACCTACGAAACAGACGCCCTCGGCAACCGCATCGCGACGCTCCACCCCCAGGGCGATCCCACCCTCATGCTCGCCGGCCACATGGACGAGCTGGGCCTGATGGTCACCTACATCAATAAAGACGGGTTCATTTATTTCGACACGATCGGCGGCCACGACCGCACCGTCATCTCCGGGCGGCGCGTGGTCATCCAGACGGCCGGCGGCCCCGTCAAGGGCGTCACCGGCAAGCGCGCCATCCACCTGATGGACGAGGCCGATCGGAAGAAGGTCCCCGAAATCCACGAGATCTGGATCGATATCGGCGCCACCTCCAAGCAGGAAGCGCTGGAGCGCGTGGCCATCGGCGACGTGGCGACCTACGATCACGAATTCGAGCTGTTCAACGGCAGCATCGGGACGGCCCGCGCGTTCGACAATAAGGTGGGCGCCTACATCGTCGGCGAGACCCTCATCCGTCTGGCCCGCGAGAAAAAGCCGCCGGCCGCCCGGGTCGTCGCCGTCGCCACCACCCAGGAGGAGATCGGCGTCCGGGGCGCCACCACCTCGGCTTACGCCGTCAATCCGCACATCGCGCTGGCCGTCGACGTCGGCCACGCCACCGATCATCCGGACTGCGATCCCCGTAAACACGGCGAAACCAAGCTCGGGGCCGGCCCCATTCTCTGCCGCGGCCCCAACATCAATCCCAAGGTGTACGACCGCCTGCTCCGGGCGGCGCGCAAGCTGAAGATCCCCCATCAGTTCGACGCCGACCCCCGCCCCACCGGGACCGACGCCCGCGCGATGCAGATGGGGCGCGGCGGCGTCGCCACCGGACTCGTCAGCATTCCGCTTCGCTATATGCACACCCCGAGCGAAGTGGTCGACCTCCAGGACGTGGAACGCTGCGTCCAGCTCTTCGTCGAATTCGCCAAGGGTCTGACTCCCGGCGATTACGCCCACTGGTGACGGCGGTGGGTTTCGGCCGAACTTAGCGCCCGGTCGGAGGCGCGTCCGCGATCCAAAAATCCCAGGTTCCGCGGCCGATCTGGCGCCAGTCCGACTCGCGATAATCCCTGAAGCGGGCCCGCACCGCCGCATCGATTCCGTCGGCCGCATCCCGTCCCGCCAGGACGAGGACCAAGCTCGGCGCCCGCCCGAAAATGGGATGCGCGGCGTACCAAGCCGCCGGATGCGCCGCCTCGTCCGGCAGGAGGACATGGGCGTGCTGCACCGCGGGCACCAGATTCATGTTCTGCAGATAAATGATCCGGCCGGGGCGATCGACCTGCTCGAGGAGCCGGAGGGACGAGCGATCGACATCCAGCACGCTGATCCGGTTGTCCGCGCGCACCGCCGACCTGCGCAGGTTGCCGATGCGCTGGACCGCCGCACCCAGACCGAACGCCATGGCCAGCACCAACGCCGTCGCCGCGCACCGCCGGGGCCACGCCCTCGGCCCGGTCGCCCAGCAGGCGCATACCGCCAGCAACAGCACGCCCGCCGGCCGCAGATGACGATCTTCCAGCGAGATCGTGCCGCCGCGCACCTTGAGGGCGACCAGCAAGAGCACGGCGATCAGGGAGACCGTGCCGGCCAGCCGCATCAATCGCTCACGATGGCAGAGTAAATAGATATAACTGGCGCCACCGACCGCACCGCCGCAGAGCAGCGGAAGGCGGACCGTGTCCCAACTGGCGTCGCCGGCGAGACCCTGCGTCGCAAACCACCGTCCCGCCAGGCTGCCCACGCCCAGCGCCGCGAACCAAGGCGCGCTGAACGCAAAGCCCAGCAGCGAGCCGAGCGAAGCGGTCGCGCCGGCGGCGCGCATGGGCGTGTCCCCGCGGCTCAAATGGAGCCAAGACCAGAGCGCCAGATAGATCGCGCCGGCGAGCGCGAGGCGCGCGCCCTCCCGCACCAAGGGCCGCCACGCCCAACGCCGCTCGCGGGCCGCTTCCCACCAGAGGAAGGCGAGCAGTCCGGCGGCGTAGAGGCTGAACGAGAGCTTCGCATACGAACCCGCCACCAGGAGCAGCGGCAGCACCCAGGTTTGCACGGCCGGCCGGCCCCGCAGCCGCCAGGCCCCCAGCACAATCCACGGCCACACCGCGATCAAGGCCACTTCGCCGCCGTTGAACATGCCGAACGCGTACAGCGTGTGCCACGTGACGACCGCGGCGAGCGCCGCGAGCTCAGCCGCCCGCCGGGTCGTGCCCAAGGCGAGACACAACCGCCATAAGCCAAAGGCCAGACTGCACGACCCGACGAACGCGGTGAGCAGCACGGCGGTCCCCAGCGGGAGGCCGCACCGCATCAGCCACCCCGCCGGCAGATACTGGCCGGGGCTCCACCAGGCCAGAAATCCGCTCGTCGTACGACTCAGGTCCGTCGGATCCGGCGCCACAATCTGATTCCACCCCGCCCCCTCCTGCATGCTCCGCCACGTTTCGAAACCGATGATGGAATCGTGGGCGATGACCGGAGGCGCCAGGCAATAATGGGCCACCGCCGCGGCGGCCACCATCCCCACCGCCAAACCGAGGCCGAGCCCATGCCACCCACCGGAGGACCACATCCACCGCCCTCGTTCATCAGAGGTGGCCATGCGGACTAAAGACCCCTCCCGCCCGTCCGCCGCAGGGGCCAAGCCTTCAGCGCCAGCGCCGGCCGCTCGACGAAGTGCCAACTGGCCGCGGCCAGCGGCAGGGTCACGGCCAATCCGAGTCCGAGATAAACGGGTAGTCCCAAGCGATTGACCCCCAACGCGGCCAACAACTGCAACGCCGGAAAATGGAGGATATAGATCCCGTAGGACAGGTCGACGGGCAGCCGGATACAGCCGGCATACGCGAGGTACCGCAGGCCGATCGGCAGCGCGACCGGGCCCAGCAGCGACCAGCCGCCGAACCTCAGCAGGAGACCGGCCACCGCGCACCAGAACAGGGCGGGCGGATAACCCGCATCGGCGTCGCTCCGGAAGGCATAGAGCGCCATCCCCGTCAGAAAGGCGGTGAACAAGGGATCCCACCCGGTCAGGGTCAGCACCGTCGGAGCCACGTACTCCCGGTGCGGCGCCAGCACGATCGCACCGTGAAGGATGGCCACGAGCCCAAGCGCGAGCAGCAGATGGAACCGATGCTGCCGCAGCCCCCCCATCATGCCCAGCAGCAGCGCCAAGCCGTAACACCATAGCTCCGGGAACAGGGTCCAAAGCGCTCCGTCGATGGAAAACGAAAAGGGCAAACCCGCCAGCACTCCGCCCACGTTCCATTGCCCGACCTTAACGCCGGCATTGCGGACCACGAAGCTCGCCGCGTCGCCGATTTTCCAGCCGCCGCCCGCCGGGTTGAAGTGATTGATGGCCGGCGCAAAGACGAAAGCCACCAGGACCAGCGCCAGGTACAACCCCGGCATCACCCGCAACAGGCGCGCCCGGATAAAACGTCCCGCCCCCGGATGCACGGCATAGCTGCGGGCCACCAGGAACCCGCTCATCCCGAAAAAGCCCAGCACCGCCAATCCGCCGGCGGTGGACTGGCCCTTGACCAGCGCCAGGAATTTCTCCTGACCGAATCCCCCAATCACGCAGGCGTGGGTGTAAACCACCAGCAGCGCCATCACCAACCGGAGGAGATCGAAACAGTTCTTTTCTTCGCCGGTTGGCCGCGACCCCATCACGGCTTAGGCCGCGTTCTCCGTCGGCTCCGGCTTGCCCGCGCGCCGCAGGATCGGCCGCTTCTTGCCGGCCACCACGGACGAATCGACCACCACCTCGACGATGTCGTCGCGCTGCGGGAGATCGTACATCACCTCGAGCATCAGACCTTCCATGATCGAGCGCAGCGCCCGCGCGCCCGTCTTGAGCTCGATGGCCTTCTGCGCGATCGCCTTGACGGCGTCCGCCGTGAACTTGAGGCGCACGCCGTCCATCGCAAAAAGTTTCGAGTACTGCTTCACCACCGCGTTCTTGGTGCGCAGCAGAATCTTCTCCAGGTCGGCGACCTGCAGCTGGTCGAGCACCGCCACCACCGGCAGTCGGCCGATGAACTCCGGAATCATGCCGAAGCGCACCAGATCCTCCGGCGCGATCCGCTTCATCATCTCGTCGGGCGCGATCTCGCGATCCTCCGCGCTGACATGGAAACCGAGGGAGTTCTGGCCCAGCCGCTTCTTCACGATCTGGTCGAGCCCGACAAAGGCGCCGCCGCAGATGAACAGAATATTGGCCGTGTTCACCTGGATGTACTCCTGATTCGGATGCTTGCGGCCGCCCTGCGGCGGCACATTGCACACCGTGCCCTCGAGGATCTTGAGCAGCGCCTGCTGCACGCCCTCGCCGGACACGTCGCGCGTGATGGAGACGTTCTCCGTCGTGCGCCGGATCTTGTCGATCTCGTCGATATAGATGATGCCGCACTCCGCCCGCTTCACATCGTAATTCGCATTCTGCAGCAGCCGCAGGACGACGTTCTCGACATCCTCGCCCACGTAGCCCGCCTCCGTCAGCGTGGTCGCGTCGGAAATCGCAAACGGCACATCCAGAATCCGCGCCAGCGTCCGCGCGAGCAGCGTCTTGCCCGAGCCCGTGGGGCCGGCCAGCAGGATGTTGCTCTTCTCCACTTCGACATCGGAAAATTCCGGCGACAGCGCCGCCGAATCCTTGAGCGACTGGCCGGAATCGAACATCAGCCGCTTGTAATGATTGTAGACCGCCACCGAGAGCACCTTCTTGGCGTGGTCCTGGCCGATCACGAAATCATCCAGCACCTTCTTCACCCCGGACGGCTTGATCAGCCGAAACGCCGGCTTGGCATCCACCGCCGGCTGCTTCACCTCCCGGTCGATGATCGTCTTGCAGACGTTGACGCAGGAGTCGCAGATGTAGACGCCCGGCCCGGCGATGATCTTCTTCACCTCCGCCTGCGACTTGCCGCAGAACGAGCACAGCGTCAGGCGAGAGGATTTGGCCATACCGGGGTCGGACTAGGCGGCGCTCGGAATGGCCAGCGGGACGTCGCGGGAGGAGGAGAGCACATCGTCGACGATGCCGTAGTCCTTGGCCTCCTGCGCGCTCATGAAATAGTCGCGATCCGAATCCTTCGCGATCTGGCTCAGCGGCCGCCCGGTGTGCCGCGACAGCACCTCGTTGAGGGTCTGGCGCCAGCGCAGAATCTCCTTCGCCGCGATCGCGATATCGGCCGCCTGGCCGCCCGCACCGCCGGAGGGCTGATGAATCATCACCCGGCTGTTGGGCAGAGCGTGGCGCTTGCCCTTGGTCCCGGCCGCGAGCAGCACGGTGCTCATGCTGGCCGCCATGCCGATGCAGTACGTCACGACGTCGCACTGCAGGAAATTCATCGTGTCATAAATCGCCATCCCGCCTGTCACCACTCCGCCCGGCGAATTGATATAGAGATGGATATCCTTCTTCGCGTCCTCCATCTGCAGGAACAGCATCTGCGCGATCACGAGGTTGGCGATCGCATCGTCGATCGGGGTCCCGATGAAGATGATGCGGTCCTTCAACAGCCGGGAATAGATGTCCATCGACCGCTCGCCGCGGCCGGTATTTTCCAGAACAATGGGTACGTAGTAACTCACGGCTTCGTTTCCGACACCGTAGCCTTCGCCACGAGGAAATCAACCGCCTTGTCGAAAATGATCGATTGCTGGGCCGACCGCAGGGCGTCGCGGTCCTGACCCAACTGCTTGGCCACCTTGTCCGGATTCTGGCCCGTCCGCGCCGCCTCGCGTCGGATGAAGGTGTCGTAATCCCGCTCGGTCGCCTCGAGCTTCTCGGCCTCGGCGATCTTGGCCAGGATGAATTGGACCTTGATGCGCGTCGCGGCAGCCTTGCGCGCGCCCTCGAAGAGCGACTGCTTGTCCCGTTCGAACTGCTCGGCGGGAACCCCGCGGCGCATGTTCTCCTCGATGAATTGCCGCAGCACGCTTTGCGTCTCCGCCTCGACCAGACTCTGGGGCGGCTCGAAGCTGACCCGCTCCGCCAGCGCGGCGGTCACCTGGCTGCGCTGCGCGGACCGATTCTGCTGCTCCTTCTGGAGCCGGAGGTTCGTGCGGATCTGGGCCTGCAGGCCCGCGAGATCGTCCACCCGGTTAGCCTTGAAAAATTCCGCATCCATCGGCGGCAACACCCGTTCCCGCACCTCCTGCACTTCGACGGCGTACACGGCCGTCCGTCCCGCCAGCGCCGGCACCGGCGCGAAATCGGCCGGAAACGACACCGGGACGTCCTTGCGCTCGCCGGCCTTGACGCCGACGAGGGCGCGGCCGAGGCCCGGGATGATGCCTTCCTGGCTGCCCTCGATCTCTTCCCAAGTCTGGGGCACCTTGGCATAAAGCGGCTGGTCGGGCGCAAGCTCCGCGATCGGCTTGCCGTCCACGGTGCCCTCATAGGCCAACTTCACGTAGTCGCCCTTCTGGGCCGCCCGTTCGGCCACCTTGAAATCCGCCCGTTCGCCCAACAGGCCCTGGATGACCGTCTCCACCTCGGCGTCCGTCGCCTCGGTGCTCGCCACCTGGGTCGGCAGTCCGACGTAGTCGGGCAGAGTAAATTCGGGGCGCACATCCACCGTGACCGTAATCGCCGCCGGGCCGCCGGGAGCGATCGTGCCCTCGTCGATCTTGACGATGTTGAGGACGTCGAGCTTCTGCTGTTCCAACCCCTCACGGTAAGCCTTGCTCACCACCTTCTGCTTGAATTCGTCGGCGATCTCTTTTGCAAAACGTTTGCCGACAATGGCCGCGGGAGCCCGCCCGGGCCGGAAGCCCGGCAGCCGGGCCTGTTTGGTGAATTCGACCAGCACCGCGGCGTGCTCGGAATCGACTTCGGTCGGGTCGAGCGTGACCACGAGGCTCTTGCGGGTTTCGGAAAGGGTACTGAGTTGGACGTTCACAGGCTAGGCGCGAAGTTGCAGTGCGAAAAAACGAACGCTCCAGCCTAGGACGCCCGGCCGAAGGGTCAATAGCGGGCTTGGGGCGGTCACCCCCGCCAAAATCAGCTCACCGCGCCCGACCGCCAGACCGCGAAACGCGCCCGCCCGCGGCCGGGGGGAAGCTTCGTCCGCTCCCCGGGCGCCCCGCGCCCAAGGCCCTGGACCCGCGAATCGCGCCGCCGCGCCCGTAGGCCACGCCATAATAGGGATACACCACCGGCCCATACCACCCCGAGGAATAGTAGGGCGCAGCCGCATAATCCGACGGATAGGCATCGGCCGGTGCGACCTCACTCGTATCGGCATAGCCTCCGATGGGCGCGTTGTTCGACACGAACACGTTGACCGCCGCAGGCGCAACCGTGGCCGTCGCGATCGCCGGCTGGGCCGGCCCGGACCAACCGTCCAGACGCCGCAGGCCCTCGGCTCCCACCAAGGCAGCCATCTCCCGGTCCGATTCAGCCACCGCCAATGAGACCGCCCGGACGGTCTGGGCCGAACCTTCCGCAAACCCCGCCTGAACCGCCGCGTCCTCCGCATCGAGGACCGCTGCGATCCGGTCGGTCAGCAGATTTTTCAGCCGCGTCGCGGTTTCAGGCGGCAGATTCATTTGCGCGAGCACATCCCGATATTGTTCGAGGATCAGCTGGCGTTCGTCCGCCCGCAGCGCAGGGCTGCTCCAACCGCCGCCGCGCACTCCGCTCGCATGCGGATGGGTCTCCGAGCCGCTGACGAGTTCATCGATCCGATCCTGCTGTCGGGCCAGAGCCTGGTCCTGGCGATTCAGTTGCCCGCTCAAGCCGACGATCTGCGACCGTTGCCACCAGAACACCACAGCGGCGCCCAACACGAGAACGGGCAGCCAGATTGACGGCGAACGCACGTTGTCAGCTAATCCACGTTTCGCCTGGGGTCAAGGGCCGCCCCGCCGACGGGCGAGGCGTGGTCGTAAAACAAATCCACCGCCGATTCGGGCTCGCGGGCGCCCGCGCGTTAGCCGAAGCTCGTGGGAGATGGCACTCTTATCCTACGGCAAGCGGCTGATGCGGCGGATCCTGGACCGGTGGGGCTATGAGGTCCATCGACGCCCCCACGTCCCGAAGGGAATGGATGTCTTCCAGTCCCTGAAATCCCACTGGTACGATTGGCGCCCCACCGTGATTTTCGACGTGGGCGCCAACGTCGGCCAGTCCGTGGCGCGGATTCGGCCGCTGTACCCACGCGCCCGCATCTTTTCGTTCGAACCGGTTCCCGCCACGTGCGAACAGTTGAGGAAAAACGTCTCCGGCGACTCACTCGTCGAAGTCTTCGCCCTGGCCTTGGCTGATCGCGCGGGCGAGGCGATGATCCAGGTCCACGGCGCCTCGGACCAGAGTTCACTCAGCCCCGGCCTCCTGGCCGATGCGGCCAGCTTCCAGAGCCAGGTGGCGGTGCCGCTGCAGACGGCCGATGCGTTCTGCGCGCAGCACGGCATCGACCGCATCGGGATCCTCAAGGTGGACGTCGAGGGCTTCGAACTCGAGGTGCTACGAGGCGCCCGTGAACTCCTGGCCCGGGGCGCCGTCGATTTCCTGGTCTTGGAGGCCGGACTGATCCCGGGCAACCCGCGCTTTACGCCCCTGGCCGCGTTGAACGATTTCCTGATGCCGTACGGTTTTGTCCTCATCGGGATCTACGAACAGCACGGCATGCGTTACCCGCAGAGCGCGGAGTTCTGCAACACGCTCTTCGCCCACGAGCGCCATTTGCACCGCTCCACCTGATCGGCCGAGGAAAAAAAGGGAAAGGGGGGGCGGATCGAATCGGCAGGGCCCCGTCCAAAGCGGAGAGACGGACTCCGCTTCAGCGTCCAATCAGCGCCTGGCCTTCGAATTGACCCCGCTGACCGCACCAGCGGACGTAATGCGACGAGGAACGCCAGGCCCGCGAGCGGAACCAGGCCCGGGCGACGCGCAGCGGCACGGTCCAACGGCTGATCCGGGGCCAGGGACACTGCCCGTGCACGGCGAGCACCACGACCCAGGTGCGCATGATCCCCCGGTTGAGCCGCCCCAGGTAACCGGCCTGCAGGCGGCCCGAAGGAATCAGATGCGTCAGCTTAAGCTCCGGAAAGTAGCCCACGCCGCCTCCCCGGTGCAACAGCGTGAACACCAAGTCGGAGTCGCCCCCCGAACCGAGGCTCCGACCCTTCCGGTCGAGGGCCTGGCGCACCGGATCCGCGGCCAGCGCCTCCGCGTAGGCCAGCGCGTCGCGCCGCCGCACGACCAGGCCGGCGCCGACGGGGGCGAATTCGGGCCACTCCGCCTTCGCTCCCCCCGGAGCGAATCGAACCGCCGGGCCGAGGTCGCGCAGGGCGAGCAGGCCATGGTAGTCACGGGTCCAGGCCGGCGGCGCCACCTCCCATTCGGGCACGACCGGACCACCGGCCGCCGCGAGGGTCGGCCGTTCGGCAAACCGGCGCGCCGCCGCCTCGAGATAGCCCGGGGCCAGGACATTGTCGTCGTCGACGAAGACCAGAATCTCGCCCACTGCCGCGCGCATTCCGGCCAGCCGCGCCGCCGTGAGTCCAATCTTCGCTTCCCGGATCACCCGCGCATTGACCGAGTCGCGTGCGGCCGGGGTCCCGCCGAGGTCCACCGGCGGATCGCTGCCATTATCCACCACGATCAACTCCCACTGGTCCGGAGGCAGGGTCTGTCGCGCCAATCCCTCCAACGTGCGGCGCAGCCGCTCCGGATGCGGGCAGCGCGTCGGTAGGATCACTGTGACGGAGAGAGCCATGCGAAACCGCCCCGGCGATGGGGCCTTCCCGCCATCGTCGGAGCCACCGGACCCACGCTCAAGCTTTTCGCGGACCGGCGGCGAGCCGGCCTTGCGGGCCGATGGCCCGCGGCGTTTGGTGGACTAAGCCGGCGATTTCAGGAAACTCGAACGATCCTCATGCCGAGCCTCCGCCAGCTCCTCGCGGCCCATGCGCCGCTCCTGCTGCTCGATGCCGCCTCGGAGACCATCCAGGTGGGATGCCTCGGCGCGGACGCGGCGACGGCCTGGGCGACGCAACGCGCGGAGGCCGGCGTGGGGATCTTCCGCTGCCTGGAAGAACTCGGCGTCGACCTGGCCACCATCCGCGCGTTTGCCTTCTGCGAGGGACCGGGCTCCATTCTCGGCATCCGCACTGCGGCGATGGCCCTGCGGACGTGGCACGTCCTGGCGGCCCGACCCTGCCTGGCCTACTCCAGCCTGGCCGTCGCCGCCGCCGCCCTCGAGCGCCCGGAGGTGAGCCTGATCGCGGACGCCCGCCGCGGCCGCTGGCACTGCCAGACGCTCGGCGGCGCCTGGCGGCGGGTGCCTGCAGCCGAGCTGACCGGAGAACTGGCCATGCCGGAAGGATTTCGCCACTGGGCGCCCCTCCCGGCCGGCACGGCCGTCGTGCCCTACGACCTCCCCCGGCTGTTCGCCCTCCCGGCGGTCGCGGCGGCCGACCTGTTCCGGCCGGTCGACGCGCCCGATGCCTTCCTCCACGAGGAACCGGACTACGCTCCGTGGACGCCGCAGATCCACCGCGGGCCATGAGTGCCGGGCATCCCTCCCTGCCGCTGCGCTGCTGGGCCGAGATCGATCTGGCCGCGCTGGAGCGAAACCTCCGGCTGATTCGCGCCTCGCTCCCTGCGCACATCCGCTACGTCGCCGTCGTGAAGGCGGACGCCTACGGTCACGGCCTCGCCCAGACGGCCGGTCGCCTGATGCACGCCGGCGCCGACCTGTTCGCCGTGGCCAACCTCACCGAGGCGGCCCAGGTGCGCGAGCTCGGCCCCGGCTGGCCGATCCTGCTGCTCAGTCCGCTGCTGCCGGAAGAGGACCGCTTTGTCGCGGAGTACGATCTCGCGGCCACCGTCTCGAATGCGGACGAAGTGGACCGGCTGAGCGCCGCGGCCCGCGCGGCCGGGCGCGTCGTGAAAGTCCATCTGAAGATCGACACCGGCATGGGGCGGCTCGGGGTCTGGCACGAGGACGCCGCCGCCCTCTACCGCCATCTCGCCGCCGCGCCCCGCCTCGCGCTCGCCGGCGTCTTCACCCACTTTGCCAGTCCGGACGACGATCCGGCGTTCACGGCCGAGCAGCGCCGGCGCTTCCTCGCCGCGCTCGCGGCGTGCGGCGCGGCCGGATTGCGGACGGCCGATCTGTTCGTGCATGCCGATAACAGCGCCGGGCTGGAAACCATGCCGGGGGAGAGTCCGTTCAACGCCGTCCGGATCGGGCTGCTCCAGTTCGGCATCCCGCCCCAGCCGGCCTCGCCGCGGCGGGCCGTCGCCACCGAGCCCGTATTCAGCCTCCGGACACGGGTCGGCCTCGTGAAAGCCCTGCCCCGGGGCACCTCCGTCAGCTACGGCCGCACCTGCGTCCTCACCCGCGATTCGCGGGTGGCCGTGCTGTGCGCCGGCTACGCGGACGGCGTCCCCCGCGCCCTGAGCAACCGCGGGAGCGTCCTGCTGGGCGGGCGGCGCTGCCCGATCCTGGGCCGGGTCACGATGGATCAGACGATCGTCGATGTCACCGATCTGCCGGGCGCGGCCTGCGGCGACGAGGCCGTCCTGGTGGGCCGCCAGGGCGACGCGGCGATCGGGATGGCCGAATTCAGCGGCTGGGCCGGCACCATCCCGTGGGAGACCCTCTGCTCCATCTCCAAGCGCGTGCCCCGGGTCTACCGCACGGCCCTCGGCACCTGAGCCGCCCCGGCGGCCGCCTCCGCGGGCGGACGCGGGCGCGCGGACACGAATCCGCGTCCCCCTGAAACCCGGGCGGCCCCGCCCGCGTCTTACCCACCATGACGCCGCTGTCCCTTCCGCCTGAAACCGCGTGGCAGCCGCTCGCGGCGGGCGACTGGAACGCCGAGGCCGCCCGGCACCTGTTGCGGCGGGCCGGCTGGACGGCCCAACCCGCGGAGGTGGCCCGCAGCCTGCAGGACGGCCTGCCGGCGACGCTCGACCGGCTGTTCCCCGCCGAGCCGGATTTGTTTCCCCCGCCGGCGCTGCTGACCCATTTCGAGGCCGCCCTGCCGAGCTATGCCCAGCGGCTTCGCGCCGCGGCGCCCGAAGAGCGGAGGCAGTTGCAGCGCGAGGAACGCGAGCGCGCGCAGGCCACCCTGGTGAATCTGACGATCCGCTGGCTGCAATTCGCCGCTCAGCCGGAGCACGCCGCCTATGCGAAGTGGGTGCTGTTCCTCAGCGATATCTACGTCGTCTCCTTCCAGAAGGTCTACAACCCGCCGATGATCTACCGGCATTTCGACATCCTCGGGCGCAACGGCCTCGGCCCGGCGCCCGCGCTGACGAAGGCCGTGTCGCGGTCGCCGGCGATGATCCTCTACCTGGATCTGAACCAGAACCAGGCGAAGGCGCCGAACGAGAATTTTGCCCGCGAAATGATGGAGCTGTTCGTCCTGGGCGAGGGCCAGTACACCGAGGCGGACATCAAGGAAGCGGCCCGCGCTTTCACGGGCTATCGGACCCGGCCGGCCTTCGATGACTTCCACTTCGCCGCCGGCCAGCACGACGCGGGCCTCAAGACCGTGTTCGGCCACACCGGCAATTTCACCGGCGACGAGGTGATCGATCTGGCCTACGGCCGGCCGGCCGCCGGCGCGTTCCTGCCGCACGAGCTGGTGAAGTTCTATCTGTCCGACACGATGCTGCCGGCGCCGTACCTGGAGAGCCTCGGCGCCGCCTGGCGCACCGAGGGCGGGTACAACCTGCGCTGGCTGGCCCAGCGCTTCTTCGGCAGCCGCCTCTTCTTCGCTCCCGCATTCCGCGCGGATTTCATCAAGAGCCCCGTGCAATACTACCTCGGCCTGATCCAGGACCTCGGGCTCGACGTCACGCCGATTCCGCGCTTCGTGGTGAATCCGCTCCGCCAGATGGGGCAGGTCCTCTACCAGCCGCCGAACGTCCGCGGCTGGCTGGGCGGCCGGAACTGGGTCAATTCCGCGACCCTCGCGGCGCGCCGGTCGCTGGCCGAAGCGCTGTTCACGCCGATCGACGAGGACACCCTCAACGCCGACGAGCAGATCGAAATCGTCGCCGCCCGCACCCAGGGGCACGACCGCTTCACCGTCACCGACGCGAGCCTGGCGACCCTCGCCGCGCTCCCTCCGTCCGCCCTGGTAGATCAGCTCAGCCGGACGCTGCTCGCCGCCCCCCCCACCCCGGCCTTCCGCGCGGCGCTCCACGACTACCTGGCCGGAGGAGGCGCCGATCCCGCGTCGCGCGCTCACCGCCTGCGGCGGACGATCGTCACCCTGCTCGAATCGCCCGAATACCAGCTTTGCTGAACCACCATGGCCTCCAATCTCACGACCCCCTTTCTCCCCACCACCCGCCGCGAGTTTCTGCGCCAGACCGGCCGGGGCCTGGGGCTGCTCGCCTTCAGCCGGTTCGCCCCGGCCTTCCTCGTCAATTCCACCCTCGCCTCGGCGCCGGCGGCGGAGAAGGACCGCAGCATCCTGGTGATCGTGCAGCTGGCGGGCGGCAACGACGGGCTCAACACGCTCGTGCCGTTCGAGGACGCCAACTATTACCGGCTGCGTCCGACTCTCGGCCTCGCGAAGAACACGGTGCTGCCGCTCGATGCGACGCTGGGCCTGCACCCGTCGTGCGCCGCGCTGCACGGCCTGTTCCATGACGGCCAGCTGGCGATCGTCCAGAATGTCGGCTATCCGAACCCCAATCGCAGCCATTTCCGCTCGAGCGAAATCTGGGAGACCGCGAGCGGGAGCAACGATTTTGCCACCACCGGTTGGATCGGCCGCTACCTCGACAACGCCTGTGCCGGCCGGCCGGACGCGGATGCGCATGACCCCCTGGCCGTCCATCTGAACACGCTCAACGGCACGCCCGAAACCTTCCTCAGCCAGCGCGACCACCCGACCTTCGGGATGCTCGCCGGCAGCGGCGGCCGCAAGGATAGCGAGGAGACGCGCCGCTTGCTCGAACAGGTCGCCGTCGATGCGCCCGCCGATGACACCAGCGAGGCCTCCTACCTGCGCCACACCCTGATGGATGCGCTCGTGACGGAGAAGAAGGTCCAGTCGGTCCTGAGCGACTACCGGCCGTCCGCGAACTATCCGGTCAATCCGTTCGCCGCCTCGCTGCGCAGCGTCGCGGGGCTGATCGCCTCCGGGCTGCCCACCCGCGTCTATTTCGTCACCCTCAATGGCTTCGACACCCACGTCAACCAAGCCACCCAGCAGGCGAACCTGCTCAAGACCCTGTCCGACGGGCTGGCCGCCTTCCAAAAGGACCTGGTCGCGCACCGCCTCGCGGACCAGGTCACCACGATGACCTTCTCGGAGTTCGGCCGGCGTCCGAGCGAAAACGAAAGCCACGGCACCGACCACGGCACGGCTGCGCCGCTGTTCGTCCTGGGCGCCCAGGTCAAGGGCGGCCTCCACGGCACGCCCCCCTCCCTGGCGCTCGCCCGGAATGAGGATGTGACGTACAGCACCGACTTCCGCTCGGTCTATGCGACGATGCTGGAGCGCTGGCTCGACGCGCCGTCCGCCGACATCCTGGGCGGGAAGTTCGACCGGCTGCCGCTGTTCGCCTGACGGGCCGGCTCTACTTGCCGATGCCGAAGGTCCGGAAGCCGAGCGCGGTCAACTCCTCCAGGTCCAGGAGATTCCGGCCGTCGAACACGTAGGCCGGCTTGGCCATGGCGGCGTAAATCCGGGCGAAATCGAGGGTCTTGAACTCGTCCCATTCGGTGACCACGACCAGCACATGAGCGCCCTGCGCCGCCTCGTAGGCGGAGCCGGCGACGCTCAGCCGCGCCTCTTCCCGACCAGCGGCCCCCAGCACGTCCCGGCGGATCTCCTCGGCCGGCACCTTGGGATCGTAAACCATCACCCGCGCCTGTTCGGCCAGCAGATCGCGGCAGACGGCGATGGCCGCCGATTCGCGGGTGTCGTTGGTGTCCTTCTTGAACGCGAAGCCGAGGAGGGCGATCTTCTTCTCCGCCGCCGTGTTGTAGAGCGCCTTGAGGATGCGGGCGGAGAATCGGCGCTTCTGCCAGTCGTTCATCCGGACGACTCCCTCCCAATACGCGGCGACCTCCGGCAGGCCGAACTGCTCGCAGAGGTACACGAGGTTGAGGATGTCCTTTTGGAAACACGAGCCGCCAAAGCCGACCGAGGCCTTGAGAAACTTCGCGCCGATGCGCGAATCGCGGCCGATCGCCCGCGCCACCTCGTCGACATCCGCCCCCGTCGCCTCGCACAGGGCCGAGATCGAATTGATCGACGAGATGCGCTGCGCGAGAAACGCGTTGGCCACGAGTTTGGACAGCTCTGAGGACCACAGATTGGTCGTGATGATCCGGTCGCGCGGCACCCAGCGGGCATAGATGTCGACCAGCGCCTGCACCGCCGCATCGCCCTCGGGCGTGCGCTCGCCGCCGATCAGGACGCGATCGGGACTCAACAGGTCGGCCGTCGCCGTCCCCTCGGCGAGAAACTCCGGATTCGACAGGACCTGGAACGAGTGGCCGCGACCGTTGGCCGCCAGGATGTCCTTGATCGTCTCCGCCGTCTTCACGGGGATCGTGGACTTCTCGACGATGATCTTCGGCCCCACGGCGCACTCCGCAATCGTCCGCGCCACGGACTCGATGAAACGCAGGTCGGCCGCCCGGCCCGCCCCGACCCCGTAGCTCTTGGTCGGCGTGTTCACGGCGACGAAGATGATATCGGCCGCGGCGATCGCGCTCCGCACGTCCGTCGAAAAGAACAGATTGCGCCCGCGAGCGGTCCGCACCACCTCGTCGAGGCCGGGCTCGTAGATGGGCAATTGCGCGGAGTTCCAGGCGGCGATCCGCGCCGCGTTCATATCGACGACCCGCACTTCGATATCGGGCGCCTTGAGCGCGATCATCGCCATGGTGGGGCCGCCGACATAGCCGGCGCCGATGCAGCAGATCTTCATACGGATAAGAAGGACAAGCTTGCGTGCCGTGTTCCTCGAATCCAAGCCGGAAAAATGCCCGGCGCCCGGCGCGCGGCCGCGCGCGCAGCCCCACCCGCCGCCGCGGTCAGGCCGGAGACGGGGCCGGCGCAGCGCCGCCGTGCGGTAGCACTTCGGGGCTCGGGCTCACCGACTTCTCCGGCGCCTTCTTGCCGCCCACCGGACCGGGAGGCTGGCCGAGGTTCGAGGCGGCGACCGGCGAGCGGATCTCGCCAAATTCGAGGATCTCGAGCACATGGCGACCCTCGATCGTCTCGTACTCCAGCAGGGCCTCGGCGATCTTCTCGAGCGCCGAACGGCGCTCGCCGATGATGCCCCGCGCCCGCTCGTACTGCTCGAAGATGATGCGGTGGATCTCGAGGTCGATCTGCCGGGCGGTCTCCTCGGAGATGTTCTCGGTCCGGGTGATCTCGCGGCCGAGGAACACCGTGTCGGAGTTGTCGCCGAAGGCGATCGGCCCCAGCGGGCTCATGCCCCAATCGCAGACCATGTGGCGGGCGATCTTCGTGATCTGCTTGATGTCGCCGGACGCCCCGCTCGAAATATCCCCCAGCACGAGCTCCTCGGCCAGGCGGCCGCCGAGCCCCATCGCAATCTGGTTCAGCATGCGCTTCTTCGCCTGCGTCAGCACATCCTTCTTCGGGATGAACATCGTGCTGCCGAGGCTGCGCCCGCGGGGAATGATGGTCACCTTGTGGACGGGCATGAAGCCGTCGTCCAACACCGCCTGAATCAGCGCGTGGCCGGCCTCGTGGAACGCGGTGAGCTTCTTCTCCTCGTCGTCCATCAGGCGGCGGCGTTCGCGGCCGAACTGCACCTTCTCGCGGGCCTCTTCGACGTCCGCGGCGTCGATCTTCTTCTTGTTGCGCCGGGCGCCGATGAGCGCGGCCTCGTTCAGGAGATTGGCGAGTTCCGCGCCGGAGAGTCCCGGCGTGCCGCGCGCCACCACGGCCAGATCCACGGAATCGGCCAGATTCAACTTCCGCGCATGCACCCGCAGAATCTGCTCGCGTCCCACCATGTCCGGCAGGTCGACGTAGATCTGGCGGTCGAACCGGCCCGGCCGCAGCAGCGCGCTGTCGAGCACATCGGGGCGATTGGTCGCCGCAATGATGATGACGCCCTCGGTGGTGTCGAAACCGTCCATCTCCACCAGCAGCGAATTGAGCGTCTGCTCGCGCTCATCGTTGCCGCCGCCCAGACCGGCGCCGCGCTGGCGGCCCACCGCGTCGATTTCATCGATGAAGATCAGGCACGGCGCGCTCTTGCGGCCCTGCTCGAACATATCGCGCACGCGCGAGGCGCCCACGCCGACGAACATCTCGACGAAGTCCGATCCCGAAATGCTGAAGAAGGGCACCTCCGCCTCTCCCGCCACGGCTTTGGCCAGCAGCGTCTTGCCGGTGCCCGGGGGCCCGACCATCAGGATGCCCTTGGGAATGCGACCGCCCATCTTCGTGAACTTCTTCGGGTCCTTGAGGAATTCGACGACCTCCGCCACCTCTTCCTTGGCCTCGTCGCAGCCGGCGACGTCGCCGAAGGTGACCTTGTCCCGATCGCGGGTGAGCAGCTTGGCCCGGCTCTTGCCGAAATTCAGGGCGCCGCGCCCGGCCTGGCGCAATTGCCGCACAAACAGGAAATACAGCAGGCCGATGATGATGACGAACGGGATGACCTGCGCCGCTATCTGGGTCAGCAGCGTCGTCGCCCGGCGCTCGACGAAGACATTGGTCTTCTGCAGCCGGGAGAGGTTGTCGTCCGTCAGGGTGCCGTCAGCCCGAAAGGTGGCGGTCTTGACGCCGCCGGCCGAGAGGATCGGCTCGCGCAGTTCGCCCGTCAGCGTGACCCACCGGGAGGAACCCCCCGAAGGATCCGGTTGAATCGAGCCGTCCTTGACCTTGCCGCTCTCGGCCAGCTGGACCACCTGCCAGATCGAAACCTCCGCCGGCGGAGTCGCCACCCCGGGCGACCACAGATACAGCGCGACGACGCCCGCCGCGAGGGCGAGCCAGAAAAGCAACGCTTTCGGCTGAAAGCGGTCAGTGGGGAGAGTCTTGAGGGGCCGCCGCGGTTTCTTGTTATCGGGATCGGGCATCGATAAATTTTGACTGGTGGTATACCCTGGGGGTTCCGCCAATATAAGTCAATCGGGGGGCCGAGCTTAATTCCGGTCGCGGCGAAGGCCGCCGACCCGGGACCTCCCTTTGTCGGACCCGCCGCGTTCGAACGTGAGCCGCCCCTGCCGTAAAACGGCAAAGGCCTCCACGCCAAGGCTGTGCCGCGTCGCGCCGCCCCGCTCCACGGCGCAGAGGAGCGCCGCGAAACCCTGGCGCGACAGCACTCCGTCCCGGCCCACCGCCACCAGCCAGCGGTGCAGCGCCCGCCGCACGACCGCCCGGGGTCGCCCCGCCAGGCGATCGACCCGCAATTCGCCCGCCGGGGTCACGGGGTCAAGGGCGTCTACCCAGACCTCCAGCGCCCCATCGTCCTCCTCCAGCAATTCGCGCGCGAGGGCCGCGCCCGCCTCCGCGTCGCGTCCGGCGGCCCGCCGCCAGGCGGGCACGACGCTTCGCCGGATGCGGTTGCGGAAGAAATCGCCCGTGCGGTTCGTCGCATCCTCGCGCCACGGGGCGCCGGCCGCCCGCAGGGCCGCGACGAGCTCGGGCTTGCCGAGACCGAGCAGCGGCCGGAGGTGGACCCGACGCGGCGGCATCGCCTGAATCGGCCGGGGCGCCGCCAGCCCCGCCGCGCCGCTCCCCCGCGCCAGGCGCATCAGCATCGACTCCGCGATATCGCCCCGATGGTGCCCGAACCACAGGGCGCGAATCCGTCGGCGACCCAGTTCGCGCCCGAAGAAGGCGAACCGCGCCGCCCGAGCCTCGGCCTCGCTGACCTTCGCCGCGCGCCGCGCCGCCCTCCGCCACACCCCGACCATCAACGGCACCCCCAAGGCCGCGCACACCCGCCGGCAGAACGCCGCGTCCCCGCGCGATGCGCGCCCCCGCAACCGGTGATCGAAATGCAAGGCCCGCAGCCCGGCGCGCCGCTCCGGCCACAGGCCCCAGAGCACGAGCAGCAGCGCGACCGAGTCGGCTCCGCCCGATAAAGCCACGCCCCAGCGTTCGCCCGCGGGCCGCGCCTCGGCCCACGCGACCACCGCCGGATGGAGCCGCACTCGGCCGATCCCCTCCGCCACGCTCTCGGCGGCCCGCGGCCAGGAAAAACGGCCGCGCGGCGCCTTCACCCCAGGGACAGGTGGGTGGCGCCGAAGTACGGCACAAGCGCCGCCGGCAGGCGCACCCGCCCGTCGGCCTCCCGGTGATTCTCGAGCAGCGCGGCGAGCACCCGCGGAATCGCCAGGCCCGAGCCGTTGAGCGTGTGCACCAGTTCCGCCTTCCCCGTCTCCTTCGAGCGGAAGCGGATCTGCGCCCGCCGCGCCTGGAACGCCTCGAAATTCGAGCAGCTCGACACCTCGAGCCAGCGCCGCTGGCCGGCCGCCCAGACCTCCAGATCGAATTTCTTGGCCTGCGCAAACCCGAGGTCGCCCCCGCACATCAGCAGCACCCGGTAGGGCAGCTCCAGCTTCTGCAGCAGCCGTTCCACATCCGCCCGCAGCCGATCCAGCTCGTCGTAACTGGAATCCGGATGCACCCATTTGAGCAGCTCCACCTTGTCGAACTGGTGCAGCCGGTTGAGGCCGCGGACGTCCTTGCCGTAGCTCCCCGCCTCGCGCCGGAAACAGGGCGTGTAGGCGCACCGCAGCACCGGCAGCGCCGCCTCCTCCAGGATTTCCTCGCGGAAGAAATTGGTCAGCGGCACCTCCGCCGTCGGCACGGCGTAGAGCCGATCGGTCGTCTCGTACATCTGGCCCTCCTTGTCCGGCAACGCCCCGGTCGCGGTCGCGCTCGCCGCGTTGACGAAGATCGGCGGCGCCACCTCGACGTAGCCCGCCCGCGCGTTCTCCTCGAGAAAGAAGTTGATCAGCGCCCGGACGAGCCGCGCCCCCGCCCCGACATAGAAGGGAAAGCCCGCCCCCGTCACCTTGGCCCCGCGCTCGAAATCGAACAACCGCGCAAAGCCCGGCAGATCATAATGCGGCAGGGCATGCGGAAACGCGGCCCCGGCATCCCCGTGGGTCGCCGCCACCACATTGTCCTCGGGCGTCCGCCCGGCCGGCACACTCGCGTGCGGCAGATTGGGCAGCGTCAGCATCGCCTCCCGCACCTGCTCCTCCAACCCCTTGAGCCGCGCCTCCTGCTCCTTGGCGGCCTGCGAAACCGCCTTCATCTCCTGCACCTTCGCGATGAACTCGGGCGACCCCTTGGGCAGCGCCGCCATCTCCGCGTTGGCCCCCTTCTGCCGCGCCCGCAGCCGCTCGACCTCCTGCAACTGCGCCCGCCACTCGGCGTCCCGGGCCAGCACCGCGTCGAGGTCGGCGTCGAGATGTTTGCGCGCGATCCCCGCGCGGACGAGTTCGGGCGATTCGCGAATGAGTTTGGGATCGAGCATGAAAAGGAGCCGGATGGGGGTGAAGGCGGCCGCGACCGGGTCAGGCCGCGCGCGCGCGGATTTTCTGAAAACGGGCGTACACATCCCGCGCGGTCAGCAGCTTCAGCGCCCCGACGGGCGCCTGCACCACGAAATTGCCGGGGCCGCCCAGCGGATAGGGCCCGTACAACCGCGGATCGGTCGGGCCGAACAGGGCGAAAACGCGGACCCCCAGCGCCGCCGCGAGATGCATCGGTCCGCTGTCGTTCGTGATGACCCAGTCCGCCCGCTCGATCAACGCCGGCAGCGAGACCAGGCTCGTGTTGCCCGTCAGGTTGAGGAACTGCGCCGCCGGATACGCCCCGCGGTCGGGCAGGAGATTATTGCCCGCCCACACGACCTTGCGGGACTTGTCCTCGCGCAGAATCATTTCGGTGAGCTGCTTGAATCCGCCCCAGCGCTTTTCCGCGCGGCGGCTGTCCGGGAACATCAAAAATGGGCGCGCCCCGCCCCGCCCCTCGGTAAATTTGAGATTCAGGTCCTCCGCCTGCCGAAAGCGAAGCCGGCCGCGCAGCTCCGGTTTACAGCCGAGCACCGGACAGAACTGGAGCAGGATGTCCAGCGCGTGGCTGCGCCTGCCTCCCGGAGGCAGCGGCACCTTCTCGTCGTAAAAGATCCCCGACCACTCGCGCGCATCGGTCCGCCCCACCTTGTGCTTGGCGCGCGCCCGCGAGGTCATGAGCCCCGTCCGCAGGAGCCCCTGGAAATCGAAGACGTAATCGAATTTCGTTTCCCGCACCTCCCGCATCAGCCGGAGAAAACTTTTCGTCCCGCCCAGCCGCTGGAACACGTACACCCGGTCGACCGCCTCGCACGCCCGCACCAGGGGCGCGAACATCTCGCGGACGATCCAGGACACGCGCAGGTCGTCGCGCTGGGCTTTCAGGGACGTGACGACCTGGAGGCCCTGCACAATATCGCCGAGCGAGGACGGCTTGATGACGAGGAGTTCGGTCATTGAATCTGCTTTTAACCGCGCGGGAGGTAACGTTTCATGGCTTTTCCCGAGGAAAATCAAACGCCAAATCCCAACGGAGTGACCACCTTTATCCTGCAGGCCCTGGGCTGGTGCCTGGCGCGAGCCCCCGAGGCGGTGCCGCGCGCCCTGGCGGCCGGCGGGGGCGAGGGCCTGCTTTGGCTGGCGCCGCGGCGGCGGCGGCTGATGGAGTCGAACCTGGCGCACGCGTTTCCGGCGCGGTCGGCGGCCTGGCGGCGACGGCTGGCGCGGGAAAGTTCGCGGCGGCTGGTGGAGACCGCGCTCCTCTCGCTGGCCGCGCCCTGGTTCAGCGAAGCGCGGATTCGCGCCTGCGGGCGGCTCGCCCCGTCCGTGGAGGCCCTGGCCCGGGACCTCGCGGCGCGGCCGCGGCCGCTCGTACTGGCCACGCTGCACCTCGCGCTGTGGGAGACGCAGACCTGGCTCATGTTGCTGAGTCCCGTGCCGCTGCCGGAATTCGGCATCATTTTCCGCCCGCTGGACAATTCCGCCGCAGACGCCTTCTTCAAGCGCGCCCGGGAGCGCTTCGGCATGCGGCTCCTCTCGCGCAAGGAGGGCTTCGCCGAAGCGCTGCGCATCCTCCGCGAACGGGGCGTCGTCGGCGTCCTCTTCGACCAGAATGCCGGGATGCAGGGCGCGTTGACCCTGCTGTTCGACCGGGTCGGTTCGAGCACGGAGCTCCCCGGGTTGCTGCGCGCGAAATTCGGGGCCGAGCTGCGGACTTTCTACCCGCGTCGCACGGGATTCTGGCGCGTCGAATTCGCGTCCGATCCGGTCGAGCAGGACGGAACGGTCGAGGGCAGCACCCTCGCGCTCAACCGCTGGCTCGAACGGGCGCTCGCCGACGAGGACCTGTGCGCCTCCTGGTTGTGGGCGCACGATCGCTGGCGGAATCAGGACGTGCCGGCGCGGCGTCTCCGGCTCGAAGCCAAGCGCGACTTCCTCGCCGCCGACCTCGCGGTGCGCGGGCGGACGACGATGCCGCGGCGGACCCGGATCTGGGTGCGGTTGCCCAACTGGCTGGGCGACGTGGTCATGGTCCTGCCGCTGCTGCGGGCGCTGCGCGTCTCGCGCCCGGACGCGGAGCTGACCGTCGTCGCAAAGGCCGCCTTCCTGCCGCTCCTGGACCCCTGGGGCGTCGCGGACCGGCTCGAGGGGCTGCCGCCGCGCGGCGCGGGTTATTTCCGCCATTTTCTGCGGCTGCGCGGCGCGTATCCGGACGTCTGGATCCTCTTCACCCAATCGGCGCGCGGCGACCTTGAGGCGCGACTGGCCGGATGCCCGCAGCGTTTCGGCATTCTCCGTCCCGGCCGCCGCCGGCCGCTGCTGACGCACGCGTATGCCGTGCCCCCCGACTTCGACGAGACGCAGCACCACCAGTTCGAGCTGTGGACGAAATTCCTGGAGCATTTCGGGCTGGCCGTCGCGCCCGACCTGGCGCCGCTGGTGTCAGTCAACGCTTCAGTCGCCTCGCCGGCAGCGTCGCTCGCGCGGGCGACCGCATCCTCTCCTTCCCTTCGCGCAAGTCCGAGGGCAGCCGACGACCTTATCGGTGCCGCCGCTGCGGATACGGTGGGCCTTGAGCGGACCGCCGCCGCCGGCCCGATCGGCCTGATCGCCGGCTCGGAAAACTACCCCGCCAAGCGCTGGCCCGTCGCGCACTGGCGCTCGCTCATCGAAGCGCTGCCCGGAGAGCGGTTCGTGCTGTTCGGCACCGCCGGCGACGCCCCCATCACCGCCGCCATCGCCGCCGGCTCCGATCCAAGCCGCGTCGAAAACCTAGCCGGCCGCACCACCCTCCCCGCCTACGCCGCCCGCCTGTCCGCCTGCCGCCTGGTCATCGCCAACGACACCGGCGGCATGCACCTCGCCAACGCCCTCGGCGTCCCCCTCATCGCCCTGTTCGGCCCGACCAACCCCCTCCGCACCGGCCCCATCTTCAGCGCCCCCGTCAAAATCCTTCAGCCCGAAGGCTGCCCACCGACGGGCGGAGCGCCTCTGTCAACGCTTACCCCCGCCGCGGTGATCGAAGCCGTAGCCGGTCTACCTCTGACGCGGCCATCACCGATCGCCGCGACGGATTTTTGACGGCCATTCCCCACCTGGAGCAGCAAGATCGCGCCGGAATTCCGCCCGAGCGAGTAACCAAGGCCT
>Ga0116230_10000590_pt1 | contig 32211 bp, 30 predicted proteins | sample S1TSphfallax_3_FD_88678 | JGI IMG/M metagenome (GOLD analysis project Ga0116230, IMG submission 88678) | Host-associated microbial communities from peat moss isolated from Minnesota, USA - S1T2_Fd - Sphagnum fallax MG | ecosystem: Host-associated > Plants > Peat moss > Unclassified | place... | reverse complement strand
GCTACGGCCATGGCGTGGGCGCGCTGCCGCGCATCGAGGTTGTCGAGGCAAGCCATCCGGTGCCCGACGCTGCTGGGGAGAGGGCGGCCGCGCGCATTCTCGGCATGGTCCAGGGGCTGACGCCGGATGACCTCGTGCTCTGCCTCATCTCGGGCGGGGGGTCGTCCCTGCTCGCGCTGCCGGCCCCGGGCGTCACACTTGCCGACAAGCAGGCCGTGAACCGCGCCCTGCTGCGCTCCGGCGCGAGCATTCACGAGATGAACTGTGTGCGCAAACATCTCTCGGCGATCAAGGGCGGCCGGCTGGCGGCGGCGGCCGGACCGGCGCGCCTCGTCACGCTGGTCATCTCCGATGTTCCGGGAGACGACCCATCCGTCATCGCGTCCGGCCCGACCGTCCCCGATGCGACGACGCTCGCCGACGCCCGCGCCGTTCTCGCGCGCTACGGCATTGTGCCGCCCGCCGCGGTGCAGGCGCATCTGATGGACGAGGCCGCGGAAACGCCGAAGCCCGGGGATGCCACCTTTCGCCATTGCGAGACCCATGTCATCGCAAGCCCGCAGGCATCGCTGGAGGCAGCGGCGGCGGTGGCCAAGGCGTCCGGTGTGCTGCCCGTCATCCTCGGCGACGCCATCGAGGGTGAGGCCGCGGAAGTCGCGCGCGTCATGGCCGGGATCGCGAAGCACTGCGCGCTGCACGGCCAACCGGCGCGGCCGCCCTGCGTGCTGATTTCGGGCGGCGAGACAACGGTCACCGTGCGTGGCCAAGGGCGCGGCGGCCGCAATGCGGAGTTTCTGCTGGGCCTTGCCGTCGCCCTCGATGGACACTCCGGCATCTCCGCCATCGCCTGCGACACGGATGGCATCGACGGAACCGAGGACAATGCCGGCGCGCTGCTCGCCCCCGATACGCTGGCGCGCGCCCGCGCTTTGGGCATTCATCCGCGCGACCGGCTGGCCGATAACGACGGCTTTGGCGTCTTCGCGGCTCTCGGAGACCTCGTCGTTACGGGTCCGACACTGACGAATGTGAACGATTTTCGCGCGATCCTGGTGACGGCGCCCGTGGTCGCATGACGATGATCAAGTTCTACGACCCGCGCGTCGGGGCGTTCTGCGGACTGAGCAACCTGCATCCCCGCCCGATGATCTTCGAGGGCGTTGCCTATGCGAGCGCCGAGCACGCTTATCAGGCCTTCAAGGCAAGAGAACCGGCGGTGCGCGCCTGGCTGATGGCGGCGCCTTCGCCCGAGCTGGTGGCCGTGGCCGGCGATGCGTTGCCACCCGATGACGTTGTTCCTGACTGGCCTGAGACTCATGTTCCGCTCATGGCGCGGATCGTCCGCGCCAAATTTCTTGAACATGGTGATTTGCTAAGGCTACTCTTATCGACGGGCACCGCTAAGATCGTCGAGTGGGCACCGGAGGACAGCGCGGTCGCGCGTTTCTGGGGCGAATATGAGGGTGTCGGCGAGAACACCCTGGGTGTCATGCTCATGCGTCTTCGCGATGAGCTTCGGGAGAAGGCCGCATGACAGCACGATTGGACGGACAGGTTGCGATCATCATCGGCGCGGCGCAGGGCATCGGCGCTGCCATCAGTGAGCGCCTGTCGCGCGAGGGCGCACGCCTTGTCCTGGCCGACCGCAACGCGGATCGGGTCGCGACGATAGCGGAACGTCGCGATCCGCCCGCGCTGCCCTTCAAGGCCGACCTGACCAGCCCGGCGGATATGGAAGCGCTGGCCGCCTTCACGCTCGACCGGTTCGGCCGCATCGACATCCTGATCCAGAATGCCGGCATCTACCCGCCATCCTTGATCGAGGACACGTCGCTGGAGGAGTGGGAGGCGGTTCTGCGGGTCAACCTGACCGGCACGTTTCTGGCGACGAAGGCCTGCCTGCCGGCCATGCGGGCGCAGAAATACGGCCGGATCGTCTTCACATCGTCCATCACCGGGCCGCGCGTGTCGAGCCCCGGCATGGCAGCCTACGCGGCATCGAAAGCGGGCATCAATGGCTTCATCCGCACCGCCGCGCTGGAATGCGCGCCGGATGGGATCACGGTGAACGGGGTCGAGCCGGGGAATATCATGACGGAGGGGCTCGCTGCCGGGCGCAGCGACGATTTCGTGGCCGGCATGATCGCCTCCATCCCCATGGGCCGGATCGGGCAGCCGATGGATGTCGCCCATGCCGTGCTGTTCCTCGCTTCCGAGGAGGCGGCCTTCATCACCGGCACCACCATCATCGTCGATGGCGGCCAGGTCCTGCCGGAGTCACGGGATGCGCTCTCCGCCTGGAAGTAGGGGCTACCCCCCGCCCGTCAGCCAGGTCAGCGCGTTGATCCAGAGCTTTCCGAAACCCTCCCACTGGGCGAAGCTGTCCGGCACCCAATGCGGCCCGATGTCGGAGGTCCAGACGATGGTGCGGCCACGGCCGAAGTGACCGCTGACGAGCAGCGGGTGGCCGCCTTCCGAGGCCGGAAGCTGGGCCAGCACCTCGATATCGGCGCGGCTGCGGACCATCACCTCATTGGCCCCCAGAAGCAGCGGCCAGTCGCGGCCCAGGCCCCGCAGGATCGGGTTGTCGGGCTCGCCCAGGATTTCGGGCACAAACCCCTCCGGCACCTCCACACGGTCGTCGTAGGGGTGGCACGTCACGGGCAGCGCCTCCTCCACCGGCGTTCCGCGCCAGCGGGCACGGCCATCGATGCCCTGGAAGCTGAAATAGCCGCCGATCATCATCAGCCCGCCCCCGGCGCGGGTCCAGTCGCGGATGACCTTGAGCCGGTTCGGCATCGGCTTGCCCTGCATCCAGACTTCCGGCGGCAAAAGGAAAGTATTGGACCCGATGTCGGACAGGATGATGGCCTCGTACTCGGCGAGGCCCGCGGCGGTGAAGGGAAAACCCGCCGCCGCTTCATGCGCGGGCATGTAGACCAGCTCGAACGGGCTGTCCTTAAGGGCTTTGACCAAGGGCTCCGCGCCGAGATGAAAGGTGACGCTGCCAAACTGATCGAAACCCTTGTAGTGGGTGGCCGAAGTAACCCAGCTCTCGCCGGCCAGAAGCACTTTCCGCTTGGGCATCGTCCTCTATCCTTATTTTCCGGCTAGTATTCCGCATTGACGATGAACCCCGCGTCAACAAGCAGCGCCGAGGAGGTTACGTAGCTCGCATCGTCCGACAGCAGGAAGGCGACAGCCGCCGCGATCTCGGCGGGCTTCCCGGGGCGCTGCAGCGCGATGCGCTCATTGTAGTATTTCAGCACCTCGGGCATCGCGAACATCCCGGCGCTCATCGCGGTATCGATGGCGCCGGGCTCCACCACGTTGACGCGGATGCCGTGTTTTCCGAGCACCGACCCCAGCGCCTTGCCGATCATGGCGACGGCGCCCTTGGTGCCGCAATAGGCGATCTGCGAAGGGCCCGCCACATGCGCCGAGATGGAGCCGATCATCACCATGGCGCCGCCATGGCCCTCGGCGATCATCTGCTTCGCGGCCTCCGTGCAGACGACCCAGCCGGCGCGCACATTCGTCTCGTATAAGGCGTCGAAGGCCTCCACCGTCGTCTCGTCCCACGTCATCGGCGGATTGATCCCCGCATTCGATACGACGTAGTCGAGCCGCCCACAGCGCGCCGCGACCGCGTGCACCATCGCGCGGACGGCCTCCGGGTCCCGCATGTCGGCGGCAACGTCGAAGGCCTCGCCGCCAGCGGCCGCGATCAGCCCGAGTGTCTCCTCCGCATCGAGATCAGGCTTGCGGTTCACAGCGACGATGGCCCCTTCGCTCGCCAGACGCAGCGCGATCGCCTGCCCCATCCCCTGCGTCGCCCCCGTCACCAGGGCGACTTTGCCGGTAAAGCGCTGCATCACGTGGATCCTCTCAGAAGATGGCGATCGGGTTCCAGGGCGACCCGGTGGCTCCCGGCAGACGCAGCGGCAGACCCACGACCATGAAGTCGAACCGCCCTTCCTCGGCGCAGGCCGCTGCCAGATCCTCCAGCGCCAGACTGTCGGAGATGCAAAGGCCCATCGCGGCGAGCTGCAACGCATGGATCGGATAGGGCACGCCCTCGACGCGGCTGGGAATGGTGTCGCCATCCCCATCCGGCAGGAAGGCCGCGATGCGGCGCTCGTGCATCCAGGGGATCGTGTCGACATGCAGCCCGGCCTTACCGTCACCCTGGGGCGGGGCGTCGTTGCTCCAGGGCCCCAACGCCAGACGCCGGCCATGATGGCCGGTGCGGAAGACGAGAATGTCGCCCTCGCCAATCGTGACACCCTGCGCCGCTTCGATCGCTTCGAGTTCGGCGCGGGTGACCGCCTCGCCGGGCTCCAGCCAGGGCAAGCCGCGATAGCGCGGCACGTCGAACAGCACGCCACGGCCAGTGATGCCCGTCGCATAGGCGGCGATACTGCCCCAGTCCGACCCGCGCGAGGTCAGCAGCGAGGCCGGTTTCCCGTTGTAGAGCTGGCCCTTGTACGCGACGTGGTTGAGCGCATCGACATGGGTGTGGCAATCGCCGTGGCTCGCCATGCCGAGAAAACACATGCCGAAGGAAAGATCGCTGTCGCCGACACGAAGATCATGCATCAGCGACATCATGTGGACGGCCGGGTTGGGGTTGTCCGGTCCCGCCGCCTTGTTGATGGGGATCGCCATCGAGACGCTGCGGCCGCTGCGCACAAGCCGGGCCGCAGCGGCGATCCTCTCGGGCGTGATGTAGTTGAGCGTTCCCCGCTCATCATCCTCGCCCCAGCGACCCCAGTTCTTGACCTGCTCGAACAAGCCGTCGAACACGTCGAGCGTGACCGGAGCCGGTGGCGTCAAAGCGCGCATTGCCATTCTCCAAGAAGCACAGCGCTTCTTTTTTGTAACCCTCGCCGGGCGCAAAGAAGCAAAAACTTATTTCAGCTTGCCGCGCGCCAGCACCGGCCAAACCGCCTCGATCTCCCCGCCGCGATGCCCGACGATCTCGTCATGCAAAAACACCGTCATGTCGCCGTAGCCGACGAGGAACTCCACCTTGGCGCCGATGGCGGGCGTCTCACTTGGATCAACCAGCTCGACCGTGACGTGCTCGGCGGAAAAGGACAGCGCCTCCACCGCGGGGAGGCGAAGAGGTTCGGGTAGCGCGATATCCGGCGGCATCGCCTTCCGTCCCGCATCCAGAATGATGCGCCGGGGCGTCGGCCGGCTGGTGACGGTCGCCAGAACCGTCAGGGCCTGCGCCACGTCAACGCGATAGTGCTCGCGATAATGCACATCGCCGAAGATTATTCCACCTGCCTGGATTTCCGTGATGCCGGGCTGCGCCGCGCAATACGGGAAGGTGCCGGTGCCACCACAACTGACGACGGAGACCGCATGCCCGGCATCCCGGCAGAGATCGGCGGCGGCCACGAGACGCGCCAAGGCCTCGCGGACGGTGGCCTCCTTGTCCGGGTCGGGCAGCAGCAGCGCATGGCTTTCCCACGCCATCACACCGGCAAAGCGCAGGCCCGGATGACGCGCAACGGCATCGGCCAGGGCCACGACGGCCGGACCTGGGGGCACGCCCGCGCGGTTCATGCCGACATCGACCTCAACGACGACGCGGAGCGGGCGATCCGCGTCCGGGCCTCCCGCCACGAGAGCCGCGATATGCGCGGGATCGTCGATCGCCACGATAGGGTCCGCATGCTCCCGCAAACGCAGCAGGCGGGCGATCTTGCTCGAGCCCACGATCTGGTTGGCGATCAGGATGTCGCGGATGCCGGCATCGGCCATGACCTCGGCCTCGCCGAGTTTCGCGCAGGTCACGCCGATGGCGCCTGCGGCGATGGCACGCGCGACTATCGCCGGGGTCTTGTTGCCTTTGATGTGCGGACGCCAGTTGATGCCATGCGCGCGGCAGGCGGCGGCGACACGCGCGATATTCGCGTCCAGGAGATCGAGATCGACGAGCAGCGCCGGCGTTTCGAGAGACGCCAGCGCTGCTGTCAGAGGCATAGTCCGCATCCGTCCAACTTAGGCGGCGGCCTCGGCGGGAACAGTCGGGTCCTCGAAGACATGAGCCATCGCCGTGAGCGTGGCCGGATTACGCTTCTGATGGAAGACGATCAGGCAGATCCCAGCCACCCAGAACAGAGCGACGAAGGGTGCGCAGTAGTTCAAGGGATAGGTGAGCGGCGTGATGAACTTGAAGATCGGAATGCCGCAGCCGACGAAGAAGGCCGGCACCAGCGTGGCGACGCCGAGCGCCGGCAGGATCAGATGGCGGAAGACCTTGAACTCCGAGCGATGGTAGCGAAGCATGAAGACGGGGCAGGCGATCGCGACGGCCGCATAGACCGGCAGAATGCCGATGCCCTGCGCCGTTCCGATCCAGCTATAGCCGCCGACGCAGCCGAACTTCAGTCCGAAGAAGAGGCAGAGGGCCAAGGCGATGCCCATGGCGAGGAAGATGGCCCCCGTCGGAGACTTGTGCTTCGGATGCGTGCTCGCGAAGACGCGGGGCAGGCTGCCCGCGCGGCCCATGGCCCAGATCGTGCGGGTGAGCGCCGTGGCGCAGCCGTTGGAGCAGGCGACCGAGGAGTTCAGGAACGCGATCAGCAGAATGAAGCGACCGCCGATCCCCCAGACCTGCTGGGCCATGAGACCCCACGGATTGCCGTTGCCGGCGTTCTGGAAGCCTGGGAACTTTTCCGGGCCGAAAAAGACCACGGAGGCGTAGGTCACGAAAATATAGAAGACGCCGACGAGAAGGGTGGAGCCGATCACCGCCTGCTTCACGGTCTTGCGCGGATTGACCGCTTCCTCGCCCAGTGGCGCGGCGGCGTCGAAACCGATGAAGGCCAGGAAGGCGAAGATGCTGCCGGCGAAAATGCCGGTGCCGGTATTATAGCCGGGGATCGGCGCGGCAGGTTCGTAGAACACCGTGAGCGTGTTGTGGCCGCCGGCGGCGATGACCATGCAGATCGACAGCGCGAGAACGATGACGATTTCAATCGAGCCCAGGATGAGGCCGGTCCGTGCTCCGAACTTGATGCCATAATACTGCATCAGAAAGGTCGCGATGATGGTCCCGGCGACGCCGATGACCGCCCAGAGGCCGTATGTGCCGCCAAAAACGGCCGGCATCGACGAACCGAGCAGGTCGCCCGAGAGCAGCGCCAGATAGCCCAGCGCCAGAACATAGATCAGCGCATAGGCCCAGCCGGAGAGAAAGCCGGCGCCGCCATGGAAGGCGCGGCCGATATAGGTCGCCATGCCACCGGCGGAGGGGATGCGTTCAGCCAGTTCGGCAATCGCCACGGAGACAAAGAAGCAGCCCAACAAAGCGACGACCACGGAACCGGGGAGCGAGCTGCCAGCAAACGGGGCGCCCGTCGGCAGGGAGAACGCCGATCCGACACCGGGCGCCATGGTCGCGATAGCGATGAACATGACCTCCGGCAGCTTCACGCTGTTACGGGCGAGGGTGTGCTGGCCCGGAGCCATCTCGGGGTCCCCCGTAGGCCCCGGCAATGCTTCTACGAGTGAAGAGGTCATTCAGTTGTGTCTCCTGATCGGAATTAATACTTGAGCGATTGTGTCTCCGCGAAGGCATTCCCAGTATCGGGCAGTTGATCTGCTCCTGACGACGAACCTAGCGACGGCATCGATAGGCTTATTCGATCTGGTCTCCGCCATCATTCGAATGATGGCCATCAACCAAGTAACTCCAGCAGAATTTGTAACTTAAGTGCTGGCGAATCTCGCACGTGCATCAGAAATTCCAACGCACAGCCAATGTTCACTATGAACCATGTTCCGCAGCCACTCCTCCGCACGCAATCAACCTTTCGATGGAGCGTTGCCCCTTCAAGTCGCGGTCACGGCAACAATGGCCTCTGCGGTCACGGCGATCGTGCGGTCGATGTCGCCGCGGCTCGCGATGAGGGCAGGCGCGAACTCGATCGCCGTTCCGGCAAAGCCCGCAAGCACGCCGCGATCCCGCATCGCGTGGACGATCGCCTTGACCATCCCCGGCGGTGGCGCCGCCTTCGTTTGCTGATCAGCCGTGAAGTCGATCGCCTGCCAATGGCCGAGGCCACGGATCTCGCCCACCACCGGGCTGTCGCCCAGGGCGGCACGCAGGCCATCCTGGAAATAGACGCCATTGGCGGCGGCGGCCGGGATGAGTTCGTCCCGCTCGACGATCCCGATCACGGCCAGCGCGGTCGCAGCGGAAGCCGCGTGCCCGCTATAGGTATGGACGTGGCGGAAATGCGCGATGCAATCGGCGATGGCGGGGGTGGTGACGGTCGCGCCCATCGGGGCATAACCCGCGGTCAGCGCCTTGGCCGTTGTCATGATGTCAGGCTCGACGTCGAAATGCTCGGACGCGAACCAGGCGCCGGTCCGGCCAAAGCCGCAGATGACCTCATCCATGATCATGAGCACGCCGTAGCGTGTGCAAATCTCCCTGACCGCTTGCCAGTACGATGCGGGTGGCACCTGCGCACCGTTCGCCTGCATCACCGGCTCGCCGATGAACGCGGCCACCAGTTCGGGACCCTCGTGCAGGATCTGTTGCTCCAGATAGTCGGCGCAGAAGGCGAAATAGGCCGACTGATCCATGCCGAAGGCATTGCGATAGCATTGCGGGTCCGGGATGTGGCTCACCCCCGGCACCCTGGGGTCCGGTGACGACGCCACGGACAGATGATTGGTCAGCGCCATCGCCCCGGCGGTCGCGCCGTGATAGGCGTTCCAGCGCGCGATCACCTTATAGGCATGGGGCTTTCGCCCGCTGCCGTGCTGGTAATGGGTGGCGAGCTTCAGCGCCGATTCCACCGCCTCCGACCCGCCGCTGGAGAAGAAGACGCGCGAGAGCTGGCTAGGGGCCAGGGCAGCGATCTTTTGCGCCAGCTTGACCATGGGTTCGGTGACCATGTCGACCGTGCCGGCGTAGTGGATGGTGCGGGCCTGCTCGTAGGTTGCTCGCGCAATCTCCTCGTTGCCGTAGCCAAGGGAATTCGCCCGGGTGAAGCCGCTGATCATGTCGAGATACGGACGGCCGTCCTGGTCGAACATCGTCATGCCGGACCCGGAGACCATCATCCGCGGGCCGTCACGCACCACCTGCTCGCGATCCGTGATCGGGAAGATGCAGTGCTCGAGCGCAAGACTTCGATAGTCATTCACAAGCATGGCAACCTCCCCGGTTCGGCGATCCGCCGTCAGTCCGTGACGACCTCGATATCGCGGAGGAAACCCTGCAGGCCCGGCTGCTTCGTCGTCGCCGTCTCCTGCAGCGGGCCGACGCCATAGGGGACGCGCTTCTCGGGTTCGCGGATGGCGACCATCGGGTCCTCGCCATCGCGCACGTAACCCAGCGAGAAGCAGCCGAGCTGATAGCCCATCAGCTTCAGCATGTCGTCAGGGAGGGTCTTTGCGACCTCAATCGGGGTGGAGAGATACTGGTTCTCCTCCTGCCGGACCCAGCCGACGGCATAGGTTATGTTGATGGCCTGCCGGACCCGATCGGACCTGTTCTCTCCGGCCCCATGAAACACCTTGCCGGTGTAGAACAGCGCCGAACCGCGCTTCATCACAGCCGGCGCGGATTCCGCGATGTCGTATTTCTTCCGGGTGCCGAGATGGCTGCCGGGCACCACCCGCGTCGCCCCCATCTCCTCGGTATAGTCGGACAGCGCCCACAGGATGTTGCACTGGATGTCGTAGTTCTGCGGGAAGGGAAAGAAGTCCCACGCAACTTCGTCCTGATGCAGCTTCTGCGCAGGCGAGCCTGGGTAGACGCTGATGATCTGCGTCAGATGCAACTGGAAAGCCGAGGCGTGGCGGAGCATGATCGCAGCCGTGCCGAGGGCGGTGGGATTCATGATGAGGCGCCGGGCGGCGGGCGAACGAGGGATGAGCGCGCCGGTGCGCTTCGTGTTCATGCCGAGGAAGCTGTCCGTGCCGAACATCGAGTTTTCGACGTAGGGACCCATTTCGGTTGCGATTTCATCCATGAGGCTAGCGGGGGCGAGTTCGTCCACGATCGCGTAGCCAACCTCCTTCAAGGTTGCGGCCACGTCTTCAGGGCTGGCTGATGCAGGGAGGTGCCTGAGATCCATTTCTGTCGGACTCCATCGGTGCGACGCCAAGAACGCTCCGCGCGAGGCGCGGCACTGTCTTCCGGCAAACAAGAGCACGCCGTTCCAGGCGCGGACCATCCGTCTTTGGATGGACGAAGAGCTTTGCGAGCCTTTGATTTGCTGAATTTTTATGCATTTGATTAGGTTTGAACCAGATTTACCCCGCCAGCCGCGCAGGAATGATTATAAATCGGTCATATGTATGATTTTTCTTTTGAGGGGGCTCGCGCGCCCGCTAGTATAGTGGGTGTGCAGGGTGAACCAGGAGGGAGCCGTTCATGCACCCAAGCCTCGACACCAGCGGCGACGCCCAGATCATGCACCTACTCAAGTTTGCCAGCTGCGCCTTCGGCGCCAGCAGCCTTGCCTTCTACTGGGTGGATCACGGTTCGGAGATGTTGGATTTCCGCACTCAGGGGCTGCCCGACGATTTCATTGATCGTTATAAATCCGGCATGAATCACTTTGACCCCCTGGTGATTCGCAGGCTGGCCAAGTCCAAGCGCCGGGTGGCCTGGCTGTGCGAGGAGGCGCCGCCTCTGCCCGGCGCGCCGACCTACATCGATTTCCTCAACGGCTACGACATCATCGACAATCTTGAATTCGTATTCTGGAATGAAGACGGCCCCTTCGCGGGCCTCGGCGTGCTGCGCGCGCGCGGTGACCCGCCGCTGCAGAAGGCCACCATCGACCTTGCCGCCATGCAGAAATACTTCGAGTTCAACTTGCAGATGCACCCGCGACAGCGCGAGGCCCGCGTGGCCGCGACACTCGCCCGGCGGTTTCGCCTCACGCAACGCGAGATCGAGACTGTGTCGTTGCTCTGTGCCGGGGCATCCAACAGCGAAATTGCCGAATCCCTGGGTGTGGGTCTCGCGACGGTCAAAACCCACATCGTCAATATCCTGGACAAGTTCGGCGTCGGCAACCGCGCGTCGATCGTCAGCGTCACGCTCAGCCTGCAATAGCCCGAGCGAGGGTCACAGGATCAAAGGCACCAACGTCCGGTAGTCGGTGATCCGCGGCCGCAGCGCCTCTGCATCCACGGCGAATCCGTCCTCGATCCGGAACCCGCCCCATGGCGCGTGGTACAAGGGAATGTCGATCGACAGGGCCATGCCCGGTTGCACGACTTCGGCAGAGTGCGACGCGAAGATCGGCGGCTCGAATTCCACCACACCGATGCTGTGGATGCCGACATAGGGAAACTCGGCGCCGGTCTCGCCTCGCGCGACCGTCTCGCGCGCCACGGCCTCGGCTTCCCAGCCGAGGCGACCCACGGCGAGCGTCTCGAAGCAACGCAGTTGCGCCATGCGGGCCACATCAACGACGCGCTCCAGCTCCGGTGCGGGCTTGAGCAGAAAGGGCCGCCCGAGCGCGCCATGATAGCCCTCGTAGCGGGGCGCCACGGTCACCGCGATGAGGTCATCCGCCTGGATCGCCCTGTGGGTCGACCGGGCAATGATGGGCTGCGTATTGCGGACGCCCGAGGCGACCATGGTGTCGATGCCGAACCCCTCGGCGCCTTCGTGCCGCATGGCGGCTTCGGCGGCCGCGGCGACAGCGCGCTCGGTAACGCCGGGGCGGATGGCGCGGGCCGCTGCCAGCAGTCCCGCGCGGGCGATGCGGTAGGCCTCGTCGATCACCGCCTGCTCGGCGGGTGTCTTGATCGCCCGCAGACTGAAGGCGATGGCGTCCCCGTCCACGACGCGCCGCCCGTCACCGCCGAGCGCTGGCCCGAGGTCCCGGCCGAGCCCGAAGGGGACACGCTCCCAGCCCAGGAGACCGACGCCGCGCACGCCCTTGAGGAAGTCAGCGATCGCTTCGACGCCATCGACGAGACGGGTGGTCGGATACTCCTCCGACGGATGCCCGAGCAACATGGACGCTATGGCGTTGTCGAGGCCCGGGCGACGGATGACCGCCGCATAGCCGACGGTCTCCGGTCCGGTGATGAGAAGCTCCGCGCCGTCGGCCCGGCGCAGCAGCAGCAGGGGCTCGAAGTGCGGCTCGATATCGGTGAAGTAGCGGATATGGCTCGGGCCGGCCACCGCACCGTCATCACCGAAGGCGATCCAGGCGTCGATGTCCTGTGCCAGCAGCGCCGCCGAAAGTGCCGCGCGGCGCGCCGGGAACTCCGCATCGGGGATACCGATAGGGGCCGCCACCTCAGGCATTGGAAAAATCCTAGGCGAGGTCGGAGACGAACGCGGCGGCGTCCTGATCCTTGTCGGCTTTTTGCACCATCATCCCTACGTCGAACACGCCCTTCGTCTCGGGCTCGCGGATCGCGACCATCGGGTCCTCGAAGTCGCGCACATAGCCGAGCGCGAAACATCCCATCTGGTAGCCCATGACCTTCAGCAGGTCGTCGGGCAGCGTGCGCGCGATCTCAAGCGGCGTCGAGAGGTACTGGTTCTCCTCCTGCCGGACCCAGCCGACGGCATAGGTGATGTTGATGGCCTGGCGAACCTTGTCGGAACGGTTGGCGCCCGCGCCATGATAGACCTTGCCTGTGTAGAACAAGGCCGATCCGCGCTTCATTACGGCGGGAAGGCTTTCTTCCAATGTGTATTTCTGGCTGCGGCCGGAATACTGGCTGCCCGGCACCACGCGGGTCGCGCCCATCTCTTCCGTGTAGTCGCTCATTGCCCAGAGCAGGTTGCACTGGATTTCGTAATCATCGGGGAAGGGAAAGAAATCCCAAGCCACTTCGTCCTGATGCAGCTTCTGCGCCGGGGAACCGGGATAGACGCTGATCACCTGCGTCAGATGCAGCCGGAACGTCGATGCCTTGTGCAACAGCTTTGCGGATGCGGCCAGGGCCAATGGATTCATCACCAGCTCCCGCGCGGCGGGAGACCGCATGATCATCGATCCCGTGCGCTTGGTCAGCTTGCCGACGAAATTGTCCGCCCCATAGGGCGTCGCCTCGATATGCGGACCCATCTCCGCCGCGACGCGGTCCATCACCTCGTTGGAGACCAGTTCATCGACGATCGCGTAGCCGTTCTCTCTCAGGCAGCCGACGACAAGGTCGGGGTCCGCGTCTTTATCGAAGCGAATGAGGGACATCGGCGAGGGTCTCCTTACAGCGATTGCGGGAGATGATAGGATCACCCTCCCGGATGCAGATGCCCCTGCCAATCCATCGAAGGATTGAGGGGTCCGCCTTGCCCGCAACGGAGTGTCGCCATGTTCGAACAGTGTCATTGGCTTAACGAACCGGCTGAGTGGAGCCTGAGCGAGGCGGCGCTTCGCGTGGTGACTGACGAGGCAACCGATTTCTGGCGCGACACCCATTACGGTTTCACCCGCCATAGCGGTCATGTCTTCGGGCTTGCGGTCTCCGGCGGCGTCACCGCGACCCTGCGCATCCGCGCCGGGTACGAAAGCCTCTATGATCAGGCGGGAATGATGGTCCTCATTGACGAGGCACACTGGGTCAAGGCCGGCGTCGAACTCTCGGACGGCGCCGCGCAGCTCAGCAGCGTGCTGACGCTCGGGCGCTCCGACTGGGCAACCGGCCTGTTCCAGGGGGACGCCACCGATTTCTGGATCCGGGCGACCGTCGATCGCGGCGTGCTCAGGCTCCAGGCTTCCACGGATGGGGCAAGGTGGCCGCTGCTCCGGCTTTGCCCGTTTCCTGAAGCCGGACGTTACACGGTCGGGCCGATGTGCTGCACGCCGGAGCGTGGCGGGCTGGCGGTGCTGTTCTCGGACTTCAGCGTGACGCCGCCGGTGGCGAAGGATCTGCACGACCTCTCATGATCGGGTTCACTCAAGGCTTGTCGCCAGGGATCGGCGGCAATTTCAGGGCACGGCGAACCTCGGCGCGCGCACGCCTGAAGTCGGTCATGAATCGCGGCTCATGGAAGAACACGCTGTCGATGACGGTGCCGGCGATCCGGCCGGCTTCGACATCGGTCGGGAAATGGGCGCCCGCGACGACGCGGTTGTAGCCATACTCAGCCGCGCGATCGAAGATGGGGGTCGCTTTTTCCGGCACCATGTTCGCCAGAAGAATCGCCATGACATAGGCGAAGGTGGTGTGGCCGCTGGGGTAGGATGGCGTCGGCTTCGGATAGACCATCGGCGTCAGGTTCGAATCGACAACAAACGGACGTGGGCGGGCGAAATGGGCCTTCGCCTCGTTCACGACCTTGTTCTGATCCGAATACACGCGCTGGAAGAATTTTGTCGCAAAGGGCAGGTTCTGCGGCGTGAATGCCGGCCCGATGACATCCGCGAAGCGGAACACGGACCTCTGGTGATCCTCTTCCGCCGCCACCGCCTGATCGGCGGTCCGGTCCTGCTCGGCTTGCGTCACGGCGGCCAGATCCTGGGTTTCCGCGGGCGACCCGAGCGCCGGCGGCGGGGCGAGCAGATGATCGAGATCCACCTGCGACGGCTCGATATAGAACGTCCCGTCACTGTGCTCAGGGACATGCGCCTGGGCGCTTTGCATGAACGTCAGCGAGCCGAGGGCAAGCAGACAGAGAGAAAGTCGCGCCATTGTGATCCTTTCGGGGCCGGTTGCATGCCTCTTAACCCAGCCCGGCGCGCCGGTCATCCGCAGGGTTGTCTCCCTGGGGGCGCCTGCCTAGGTTCAGCGTCGATAAGCTTAGGGGAGACGAGAGATGCAAAACCGTATGTTCGGGCGCACCGGGCGCGCCGTGAGCGAGATCGGGTTCGGCGCCTGGGCGATCGGCGCCAGCTGGGGTCAGGTCGATGACACGGACTCCCGCCGGGCTTTGCACGCCGCCCTCGATGCCGGGGTGACCTTTATCGATACCGCCGATGTCTATGGCGACGGGCATTCCGAGCAACTGATCGCCGGCGTGCTGAAGGAGCGTGGTGGCGAGAGGCCCTATGTCGCGACCAAGGCGGGCCGCCGTCTGCCGAAGCAGATCGTTGAGGGCTATACCTTCGGCAATCTTTCCGGCTGGATCGAACGGAGCCTGCGCAACCTGGAGGTCGACACGCTCGATCTCGTTCAGCTGCACTGCCCTCCGACGGATCTCTATTATCACCCCGAGGTGTTCGAGGCGCTCGACACGCTGAAGGCTCAGGGCAAGATCCGGGACTACGGCGTCAGCGTCGAGCGGATCGAGGAGGCGCTGAAGGCGATCGAATTTCCCGGCGTCGTCAGCGTGCAGATCATCTTCAACATCTTCCGCCAGCGCCCGGCGGAACTCTTTTTCGAGCAGGCGCGGAAGCGGCAGGTCGCCATCATTGCGCGCGTGCCCCTCGCCAGCGGTCTGCTATCGGGCAAGTTCCGCGCCGACTCGACCTTCGAGGATACGGATCACCGGCAGTTCAACCGCAACGGCGAGGCCTTCGATGTCGGCGAGACCTTCTCTGGCGTGCCGTATGAGGTCGGCCTCCATGCGGTGGAGCGGCTGCGCCCGCTGGTCGGTGGCGACACCACGATGGCGCGCTTCGCGCTGCGCTGGATTCTGATGTTCGACGCGGTGACGGTCGCGATCCCGGGCGCGCGCAATCCGGAGCAGGCGCAGTCCAACGCCGCCGCCGCCGATCTGCCGCCGCTTTCGGATGCGGTGATGGCGGAGCTGCGCGCGATCTACGACGAGGACATCCGGCCCCACGTGCACGCCCGCTGGTAGGCGCGCGGCTCGTCGCCTCTCAGGCGATCCGGTCGGCGAGGATCATGGCACTCGCCTTCTCGGCGATCATGATGGTGGGTGAATTCGTGTTGCCGGAGGTGATGCGCGGCATCACGGAGGCATCGACGACGCGCAGACCGGTGACACCGCGCACGCGCAGGCGCCCGTCCACCACGGCCATCGGGTCGCTGTCTATGCCCATCTTGGCCGTGCCGACCGGGTGGAAGATGGTGGTGCCGACCGCCCTCGCGGCTTCCTCCAGCTGGTCGTCGCTGGTCAGTTCCGGTCCGGGTTTGACCTCTACCGGACGGTAGGGCGCGAGCGGCGCCTGGGACACGATGCGTCGCACCAGCCGCAGGGCATCGACCGCGACCCGGCGGTCCTCCGCGGTCTCCAGGTAGTTGGGCTGGATGCGCGGATGGGTCACGCCCCCGACGCCCGTTTCTCCGGCATGGACCGATCCCCGGCTGCTCGGCCGCAGATTGCACACGCTCGCGGTGAACGCGGAGAAGCGGTGCAGCGCGTCCCCGAAGCTGTCCAGCGACAGCGGCTGGATGTGAAACTCCAGGTTGGCGGTGGCGTAGTCGGTGGATGACCGGGCGAAGGCGCCGAGCTGCGACGGCGCCATCGTCAGCGGTCCGCGCCGCTGCAGGAGGTATTGCAGACCCATGACCCCGCGCCGCCACAGCTTCGCGTAGTCGTCGTTGAGGGTCCGGATGCCGGAGACGCCGAACACGGGCCGCAGTTGCAGATGGTCCTGCAGGTTCTCGCCGACGCCCGGCAGGTCGGACACCACGGGAACGCCGAGAGCCCGCAACCGCTCCCCCTGCCCGACGCCCGATAGTTCCAGCAGCACGGGCGAGCCCACCGCGCCGGTCGCGAGGATGACCTCCGCCCGGGCCTCGGCGGTGAAGCGCACGCCCTGGCGGCTCAGTTCCACGCCAGACGCGCGGCGCCCCTCGAACAGGATGCGCTCGGCATGGATGCCGGTTTCCAGCCGCAGGTTCGGACGGTGCAGCACCGGCCGCAGAAAGCCCCGCGCGGTGCTCCAGCGCCGCCCCAGGCGCTGATTCACCTGGAAGTAGGAGGAGCCGAAGTTGTCGCCGCCATTGAAATCCTCGACCGGCGGAATGCCGGCGCTCGCCATCGCCGCCTGGATCACATCCAGGATCGGCCAGTGGATGCGCGGATGCTCGACGCGCCACTCCCCGCCCGCGCGATGCAAAGGGCCGGGCGGGGCGATGTGATCCTCATGCTTGAGGAAATAGGGCAGCACATCCTCCCACCCCCAGCCGGTGAGGCCCAGTTGCCGCCAGCCATCATAGTCGGCCGCCTGTCCGCGCATGTAGATCATGGCGTTGATGGCCGAGCTGCCGCCGATCACCCGGCCGCGCGGATAGGCCAGGGTGCGGCCGCCGAGGCCCGGCACCGCCTCTGTGCGGAACATCCAGTCGGCGCGCGGATTGTTGATGGCGAACAGGTATCCGACCGGAATGTGGAACCAGATCCAGTTGTCCCGGCCACCCGCCTCCAACAGCAGCACGCGGTGGGTGGGATCGGCCGAGAGCCGGTTCGCCAGCACGCACCCCGCCGAGCCGGCACCGATGATGATGGTGTCGAACTCGCCGAGGGACGTCATCAGCCGGCCGCGCCGCGCGCCGCCTTCGCCTGCTCTGCGCGGACCTCCGCGGCCAGCCTCTCCAGCTCCGCGTCCTCGACGCCGCAGAGGCGGAGCCCGTCGCAGGTCCGGAAGAGATAGTCGGCGGAACTGCCGAGGGAGCCCGCCGCCGTCGCAAGCCGGCGGACGACCTCGGCCTCGGGCAGATCGCCGGCATAATGCTCACCGGCGGGATTGACGGTGAAAGCGAGGCCGCTGCCGAAGCGGTCGCCCCGCTCGTCCAGCAGATCGACCCAATGGGGCACATAGGCGCCCGTCAGCATCTCGCGCCGCCAGAGCAGCGTCAGCTCCGGGACCGCCGAAGCTTCGGCAACCCGCAGGGCCACGCCGATGCAGCTGCCGCCTGGTTCGAGCCCGAGGACGAGGCCCGGATTCTCGGCCGACCCCCGCCCCGCGCGCGTGGAGAGACAAAAGGCGCGATGCCAGCCGTCGATACGGGCGACACGTTGCTCGACAGTGTGGATCGTCGGGTTCCAGATCAGTGAGCCATAGCCGAAGAGCCAGACGTCGCCGGGCGGCCGGTTCCGCATGATGCAATCGAGCGAGGCGGTTCGCTCCGCCTCGGACCAGCATTGCAGGTCGGGCGCTTCCTTGGCGACAAGGGCGTCGATACCGCCGGCCTCGATGAAGGCGCGGGTCAAAAGGAAGTCGTCGGCCATTCGGTTCCGCATCCACTCGACGTGACAGCGATCCCCTTCTCCATCCCCGCCTGTGAAAGCGGCGTCAAGCGGGCTGTCTGCGGGGCTCCCTTCGCCATATGATCGAGGACGTGCAAGACGGTTCAAACCGCATGAGCAGGGAGGCGACATGGCCCAGGCATCCGCAGCCGGAGGCGGCCGGCTACAGGGTAAATCCGCGATCATCACGGGCGCCGCGCATGGCATCGGGCGCGCCACGGCCATTCGCTTCGCCGCCGAAGGCGCGAACGTGACCCTCAACGATGTCGATCAGGCAGCGCTCGACGACCTGGTGGAGGCGGTGGAGACGGCGGGCGGCACGGCCCTTGGTGTCGCCGGAGACGTCTCGAACCCGGACGACGTCCGGAGTCTGGTGGCGGAGGCCGTGGCGGCTTACGGCCGGGTCGACATCCTGGTCGCCAACGCCGGCATCATCCCCGAAGCCGACCTGCCGAGCGGAACCGCCGAGCTATGGGACCGCACGATGGCGATTGACGCGCGCGGCATGTTCCTGAGCTGCAAGTATGCCGCTGCCGAGATGCTGAAGGTGGGCGGCGGCGCGATCGTCTGCCTCTCCTCGGTCTCGGGCTTCGTCGGCCAGAAGGGCCAGGTCATCTATGGCCCGGCCAAATTCGCGGCCTCCGGCCTGACCAAGCACCTCGCCGTCGAACTGGCCGCCCAGGGCATTCGCGTCAACGCCGTGGCGCCGGGCACGATCAATACGGCCGCCGTTCGCCGGATGGACCCGGAGGGCATCAAGGCCGGGGTCGCGAAGCATCCGATGGGCCGCATCGGCGAGCCGGCGGAGGTCGCCAATGCAATTCTGTTCCTGGCCTCGGACGAGGCATCCTTTATCACTGGCGCCATCCTGCCCGTCGATGGCGGATTCCTGGCCCAATAACGATCTGGCTCGATAACGAGATGAAGGACTGTGGATGAAACGCCGGCGCTACCAGGGCCGCGATGTCGCGCGAGCCCTGACCATCGAGGATCTGCGGCAGATGGCTCGCCGCCGGGCGCCGAATTTCGCCTGGGAATATGTCGAGGGCGGCGCCGAGGAGGAGGTGACGCTCAAGCGCAACCGCGCGGTGTTCGACGATATCGCGCTCGTGCCGCGGACGCTGGTCGATGTCTCGAACCGGCGCCTCGGCATCGAGCTTTTTGGCCGAGAGTCCGCGTTGCCGTTTCTGATCGGGCCGACCGGGTTCAACGGCTTCATGACGCATGAGGGCGATGTCCAGCTGGCCAACGCCGCCGCGCGCGCCGCGATCCCCTTCACCCTCAGCACCGTCTCGACCGTGGCGCTTGACGAGGTGGCGCGCCGCGCCGGGGGCCGGCTGTGGATGCAACTCTACCTCTTCCGCAACCGCGACTGGGCCCGTGGCCTCATCGAGCGGGCCGAGAGGGCGGGCTATGAAGCCCTCGTGCTGACGGTCGATATCTCGGTGTACGGCAACCGGGAATGGGATGCGCGGAACTTCACCACCCCAGGGCAGCTCGATCTCCGCAACAAGCTCGACGTGCTGATGCATCCGCGATGGCTCTTTGATGTGATGATCCCTCATGGGACGCCAAAGCTGGCCAATATCGCCGAGCTTGTGCCGCCCGGCATGACCTCGGCACGCGGCGCCTCCGCCCCTCTCGGGCGGCAGCACAATCCCGCGCTGAGCTGGGACGATGTTGCCTGGCTGCGCGACATCTGGCCCCGCAAACTCATCATCAAGGGCGTCAACAGCGTCGCCGACGCAAAGCTGGCCGCGCGCTATGGCGCGGATGGCGTGGTGCTCTCCAACCATGGCGGCCGGCAGCTCGATGGCGCCATTTCACCGATGGAGGTGCTCCCCGAGGTTGTCGCGGCGCTGAAGGGCCGGCTCACCATCATGCTCGACGGCGGTTTCCGCCGCGGCTCGGACATCGTGAAGGCTCTGCTTCTCGGGGCCGACGCGGTGCTGATCGGCCGGGCCGGCCTCTATGGGCTCGGGGCCGGCGGCGGACCGGGCGCCGCGCGGGCGATCAACATCCTGGCCACCGAGATCGACCGGGTGATCGGCTTGCTCGGCACGGACAGCATCGCCGGGCTCGACCCCAGCTGCGTCAGATGGCGCAGCAGGGGCCGCCTCCATGAGAGCAACCGCGCCGGCAGCTACAGCGGCGCGTCGGGCGAGGGGCTGGAATCGTAGCCGCCCCAGACCGACTGATCGTATTCGATGACGGAGCCGGTCATCAGGCCGGACTCGGGCGAGGCCAGGAAGGCCACCGCACGCGCGACCTCGGCGGGATCGATCAGCCGGCCGGCCGGCTGCTGGCGCGCGGCGGTATCCAGCCAATCGGGATCGGCGCCATGGAACTCGCGCTGGATGCGGTCCTCGCCATCGGACGCCATCCAGCCGATGTTCAGCTGATTGACCCGGATGCGGTTCCGCAACAAGGCGTAGGCGGTGTTGCGGGTGAGCGTCGCCAAGGCGCCCTTGGAGGCCGAGTAGGCGCTGATGAAGGGCTGCCCGGCCAAGGCGGACATCGAGCCAATATTGACGATCGTCCCCTCGATGCCGTCGCGCCGCATCAGCTTGATGGTGTCCTGCATCAGGAAGAACGGGCCACGGACATTAATGGCGAAGACCAGGTCAAAGAGCTCCGGCGAGGTGTCCAGGATGGTGCCGCGATCCGTGTTGCCGGCGGAATTCACCAGCGAGTGCACGCATCCGAAGACCCGGTCGGCCGTCGCCACCACGGCCCGGCACGAGTCTACATCCTGAAGGTCCGCCTGCGTGAAGACCGTGCGCGTGCCAGTCTCGTCCGTGATCCGCGCCGCGACCTTCTCACCGCGCTCCCTGCTGCGCCCGGTGATGATCAGGCCGGCCGCATGGCGCCTGGCCAGTTCACCCGCAATCGCCGCACCGAGCCCCTGCGTCGCCCCTGTGACGATGGCGACCTTGCCTGACATATCAAACATTCTGTTTCCTCCCCTTTTATCGAACGCACGTTCCCATTTTCAGGATCATCGCGCAAACGAGATTTTAGCGGGGAGGAGGCGCTTTATTCCGCCGGCGTGGGGACAGGCTCCGCTGGCATGGCGATGTGGCCGTGGGACACCTCCACCCGGCGGTCGTGCAGCCGTGCCACCGATTCCCGGTGCGCGATCGAAATCAGCGTCGTCTTCGGCAGCCGCGTGCGCAGAAGCGCGTAGAGCTCGCCCTCCGCCTCGGGGTCCAGGTTCGCGGTCGCCTCGTCGAGAAACAGCCAGTCGGGCTTCAGCAGCAGGGCCCGCACGATGGCGAGCCGCTGCGCCTCCCCGCCCGACAGGGCCTGGGTCCAATTCCGGCGCTCCTCCAGCTGCGGCAGGAGGTGGGCGAGGCCGCAATCGGTCATGGTCGCGATGAGGTCGGCTTCGGATATGGTGGTCGCGTCCCCCGGATAGGTTGCCGCCCGGCGCAGCGTGCCGAGGGGCAGGTATGGCCGCTGCGGCAGGAACAGGGATGCGCCGGCCGGCAGCGTGATGGTGCCGCTGCCATACGGCCAGATGCCGGCGAGAGCACGGAACAGCGTCGATTTGCCAGCACCCGAGGCGCCCGTGATCACGATCGATTCGCCGGGCCGCAGCCGCAGCTGGGCATGCTCCATGAGCGGCTTGCCGCTGGGCAGCATGAGGCTGACATCGTCGAGAACGACGTCCTCGCCCCCGGTCAGCGTGCGCGGCCCGTCACCAGCATGCGCCCGCGCCTCATCGATCGAGCGCTTGAAGGTGCCGAGACGTTCGACGGTCGCGCTCCACCCCGCCAGATTGGCGTAGTTGTTGACGAACCAGGACATTGCCGACTGCACCTGCCCGAAGCTGTCGCTGATCCGGGTCAACCCGCCGAGCAGCATCTTGTGCGCGAAAAAGCGCGGCGCGGCGACGACGATGGGGAAGATATTGGCAAGCTGCCCGTAGCCGGTGGTGAGCATGTTCAGGCTCTTGGTCCGCCGCATGATCTGCCACCAGTTCTCGACCACGCCCGTGAACCGCGTGCGCAACTCGCCGCGCTCCTCGGTCTCGCCGCCATACAGCGCCACGCCCTCGGTATTTTCGCGCAGGCGCATGAGGGCAAAACGGAAATCGGCTTCCACGCGCTGCTGGTTGAAGGTGAGGCGCACCAGGGGCCGGCCGATGAGGTGCGTCAGCCATGTTCCGCACACCGCGTAGATGAGCGCCACCCAGACCATGTAGCCGGGGATCGTCACGCCCAAAACGGTGAGGGAGCCGGAGAGCGCCCAGAGAATGCCGAGGAAGCTGAACAGCGTGACCACGTTCGACATGAGGTCGAGCCCGAGGCTCAGCGTGTTCGAGACGAAGGCGTTGATGTCCTCGCTGATACGCTGATCGGGGTTATCCGTGCCCTCGCCGCCCGGCCGCGCCGTCAGGCTCATCCGGTAATAGGTCCGGTCGCCCATCCAGTCGTCGAGGTAGTGGCGCGTCAGCCAGCGGCGCCAGCGGATCTGCAGCCACTGGCTGAGGAAGGTCGCGTAGACGGCGACCAGGATGTAGACCACGACGATCGGGCAGAAACCGGGCAGGAAGCCGTGGGCCGTGCGCTTGTAGAGCAGTATCAGTTGCCAGAAGCTCGACCAGTCGTAAGCCTGAAGCGCGTCGAAGAAGGCCCCGTTCCAGAAGTTCAGGACCACCGTCATCCCGACCAGGGACAGGTTCAGGGCGATGGTCGCGACCAGAAGCGTGATCGCGCTCCATTTCTCCTCGGACCGGAAATAGGGAACGGAGAGCATCCAGGCGTCCCGGAGGACCGGCCCCATTCGGCGCATCGCACGACGCATTCGCGATCCTATCGGCTGTCGGTGTGGGTTCGCACGTTCTGTTGGCACGTTCTGTTCGCGCGCATGGGGGTCATGCCTGCTTCAGCCGCAGCCGGATGACGCCCTTCATCGCAGCCGGCTCGATCGGCTTGCCGTGACGGAGGATATCGATCCGCCCCGCTTCGGCCAAGCGGCGGGCGGCGGCGCGGACATGCGTGAGAAGGGGACGCCAATCCTCCGAGAGCGCACGGGCGACTTCGGACGGGCAGAAGGATTTCTCTTCGCCTCGTTCTGCGGCGATCTGCAGGATGGTTGCGTCGTAACGGCTGACAGGCGCCGGCGCGGCGGCGGCTCCCGCTTCGTCCGCCAGAGGGTCCTGGCTGTTCATTGGCTCGACACGCTCACATCTCCCAAGGGCGGGGGACGTAACCACGCCGAGATGATGGCGTCACGGTCCGGGAGATGTCTTTTACGTTAGGGAGCGTGCGATCCCGCGGGCGGGTCGCCTGCGGACTCGTTCCGCGGGCCTACCCGCTGCGGCGCCCGAACGGCGTCCGGGCGCCCCAACGGTAGATGCGCGGGACAAGGCCCGCGCATGACGAGGTAATGTCAGCTCACCGCCGCCCAGGCATGGTCGTGGACCAGCCCGTCGTCATAGAAATCATTCATCGGATGCACCACGGTGGGCTGCGTCTTGGCATGATCGAACTGCTCCGTCTCGGTGCTGCCCGCCATCGCCGTTGTCGAGGAGCGGCCGCCCGAAGCCGCCACCGCCACCGCATCGAACCAGCCGGTGCCGACCTCCCGCTGATGGCGCGTCGCCGTGTAGCCTTCGGCCTCCGAGGCGAACTCGGCCTGCTGCAGCTCCGAATAGGCGGACATGCCGCGCTCAGCGTAGCCCCGGGCGAGCGAGAACATCGAATGGTTCAGGCTGTGGAAGCCGGCGAGCGTCACGAACTGGTATTTGTAGCCCATCGCGCCAATCGCCTTCTGGAAATAGGCGATCTTCTCCGGCGGCAGTTTGCGCGCCCAGTTGAAGCTCGGCGAGCAGTTGTAGGCCAGCATCTTGCCGGGGAACTGGCGATGGATCGCATTCGCGAAGCGCTCGGCCTCTTCCAGGTTCGGCTCGCTCGTCTCCCACCACAGGAGATCGGCATAGGGCGCGTAGGCCAGGCTGCGGGCGATCGCATACTCGACGCCGACACCCGGCTTGATCCGGAAGAAGCCCTCGGAGGTGCGCTCCCCGCTCAGGAACGGGCGATCGCGCGCATCGACATCGGCGGTCAGCAGCTGGGCGGAATGGGCGTCCGTGCGGCAGAGCAGCACCGTCGGCACACCTTCCACATCGGCGGCGAGACGAGCCGCGTTCAGCGTGCGGATATGCTGGCTCGTCGGCACCAGGACCTTGCCGCCGAGATGGCCGCACTTCTTCTCGGATGCCAGCTGATCCTCGAAATGGACGCCGGCGGCGCCGGCCTCGATCATCGCCCGCATCAGTTCGAAGGCATTGAGGGGGCCACCGAATCCGGCCTCGGCGTCGGCGATGATCGGCGCCATCCAATGCGTCGAGTGGTCGCCCTCCAGCTGGGCGATCTGGTCGCAGCGGCGCAGCGCGTTGTTGATGCGGCGCACCACCAGCGGCACGGAATTGGCGGGATAGAGCGACTGGTCGGGGTACATCTCGCCCGCCTGGTTCGCGTCAGCCGCGACCTGCCAGCCTGAGAGGTAGATCGCCTTCAGCCCGGCCTTGACCTGCTGAACCGCCTGGTTGCCCGTCAGCGCGCCAAGCGTCGGCACATAGGGCTCGGTCTTCAGCAGATGCCAGAGGCGGGCGGCGCCCCGCTCGGCCAGGGTGTGCTTTACCCGAAACGAGCCCGACAGCTTTTCGACGTCGGCGGGCGTATAATCGCGAACGATGCCGGCGAAACGGTCATCCTGCGGCCCAGTTTCGGCGGAAAGGCCTTCCGGCGCGCGGCAGACGATGGGGCGGTTTGTCATAGTGTCCTCCTGAGGCTCCAGTGAGCGTCAAAACTTAACATTGCGCCCCCGGCTGGCGACGGTCATTCTGAGGCTGACGGCCGAATGCCGTCGTCGATTCGACGAAAATCCTGCTGGATTTGTAAAGGCTGTAAAGAATGTCGCGGACGCCCATCGGCCGTACCGTTCGCCGCCTGCGGCTGGAGCTGACGCTCTCGCAGCAGGCGCTGGCCAGCCGGCTTGGCATTTCGGCGAGCTACCTCAACCTGATCGAGCATGATCAGCGGAAGATCACGGCGACCCTGCTCATCAAGCTCGCAGAGATTCTGCAGGTCGATCTCGCCACCCTCTCCGGCTCGCAGGAACGGCAGATCGAGACCGGGTTGCGGGAAACCTTCGCCGACGCCCTGCTTGGCAGCGAGCCCGTGCCCGAGACGGAGATCGAAGCGCTCGCCGCCCTGCCCGGCGCGGCGCGGGCGGTGCTGGCCCTGTACCGGGCATGGCGCGTGGCCTCGGAGGACGCGACCGGCATTTCGCTCCCGTCGGGCAGGCGGGTCCTGCTGCCGACGGAGGAGGCGCGCGACGCTTTTCACGAGCGCACGAACCACTTCCCCGAGCTCGAGGCCGCCGCTGAACGGGTGGGCGGGGAGCTGGCCGCCTCGCCGGCCGAGATGAACCACGCCGTCGCGGAATCGCTGCGGCGGCGACATGGCGTCTCGGTTCGCGTGGCCCCGCTGCAGGATGAGCTGCGGCACTATGACCCGGTCGTGCGCAGCCTGACGCTGTCGGAGCAGCTGCCGCGGGAAAGCCGCGGCTTCCAGCTCGCCTTCCAGCTCATGCTGCTGGAGGCGCGAGATGTCGTGGAGCAGGTCGTCAGCGCCCTTAACCCGTCCTCGGCCGAGGCCGGCTCGCTGATCCGCATCGGCCTGCTGAACTATGCCGCCGGCTGCCTGCTGATGCCCTACAGCCCTTTTCTCGCGGCGGCCCGCGTGCTTCGTTACGACGTGGAGGCGCTGGCCGCGCGGTTCTGCGTGTCGTTCGAGCAGGCCTGCCACCGGCTCTCCACCTTGCAGCGGTCGGGCGAACGCGGCGTGCCGTTTTTCTTCCTGCGGCTCGACCCCGCCGGCAATGTGTCGAAGCGGTTCTCCGCCGCTGGCTTCCCCTTTGCCCGCTATGGCGGCTCCTGCCCGCGCTGGGTGGTGCATTCGGCCTTCGCGACACCCGGCGTCATGCGGGTGCAGGTGGCGCAACTGCCGGACGGCGGCACTTTCCTGTGTTTCGCGCGCAGCGTCTCCCGCATGGCCTCAACCTGGGCCGAGCCCAAGCCCGTTCACGTCATCGCCATGGGGTGCGACATCGTCCATGCCGGCGAGGTGGTCTATGCCGATGGCATCGATGTCCAGCACGCGTCGGTCGGCATCGGCCTGTCCTGCCGGCTCTGCGATCGCCCCCACTGCCGCAGCCGCGCTTTCCCACCCTTGGAGCATCGGCTGGCGCTCGATCCGCTGACGCGGGGCAACAGTCCCTATCGCTTTGAGAAGATGCCGGGACGCTGATCCGGGGCCCGGACCTTCGGGCTCTAAGTCCTTGGCGTTAACCGGGACGTAAGGCGTCTCCTGTAGCTTGCGCTTCGATCTTTTGACGCCAGCATCGAGGATGATCCGGCTGCCATCTCCTCACCCTCCGGCGGTCCCCAGCTTGCCCACCAGCGCCGCGGACCGGCGCCTGCAAGCAGAGTTGCGGAGAGCGGTCGCGCGTGATGCGCTGGTGCTCGATTTCCAGCCGCGCCACGACATGCGAACCGGGAGCCTCTCCGCGGTCGAGGCGATGCTGGGATGGCCGCATCGCAGGCTCGGAGCGCCAACGATGACGCCGCTCGCAGCGGGCTCCACGATCGATCACGGGCTGTCGAGCCTGCTGAGCGCCTGGATGTTCCGCACGGCCTGTGTCGAGGCCGCCGCCTGGGAGCGGCAGGACCTGCGCCTGTCGATCAAGCTTGTCGCGCCCCAGCTCCGCGCTGAGGAACTCTGTCTCCAGATCGCCTCGGCCCTGGAGGAGACGGGCCTGGCGCCCGAGCGGCTGGAACTGTCCATCCCCGAGCATTTCATCTTCAGCCTGGAGGATGACGCGGACATCGCCTTCGCGAGCCTGCGGGATATCGGCGTGAACCTCTTGCTGGACGAGTTCGGGCATATCTTCGCGAGCCTGACGGCGCTGCGCGCCATTCCACTGACGGCGTTGAAGGTGGACAGGGTGATGCTGCGCTGCCTGCCCCTGGATGCGGACAGCATCGTCGTCGCGCGAGCCGTGATCGATTGCTCGCACGCGCTGGGCCTGAGGGTTTGCGCCGACGGCGTGGATACCGAGGCGCAGCGGGCCATCCTGCTGAAACTGACGGTCGACGACGGCCAGGGCAGCCTTTTCAGCGCCCCGATGTCGGCCGGTGCGCTCCGGGCCTACATGCGCTGAGGCTTGATCAGGCTTGGGCGGCGCGGCGCCCGCGGCGGCCGCGGAGCGCGCGGAAGAAGCGGCGCACGCCCGCCGCCTGCTGCTCGATGTAATTGCCGGTATGCAGCGCCTCCTCGGCGGAGGGATCGCCCGTGCGGATGTATTCCCGTCCGAAATCGGCCGTGCCGAACATCATGTCCCACCAGGGGAAGGTCGCGCCGTAGTTGCAGCTCCTCTGGCCCGCTGCCTTGACGCTGTGATGGGCGCGATGAAAGCGGGGCGATATCAGCAGCCGCTCCCCCAGCCAGCCGAAATAGATGCGGGTGTTGGCATGGCTGAAGCTCTCCAGCACCCGCACCGTCAGCACCAGCATCGGGAATTGCAGCGGCGGCACGCCGATGGCGAGCGCCACGACGCCGAACCAGACGCCCGACATCAGGTCGTCCAGCAGATGGTTGCGGTCATCCGACCAGAAGGTCATCTGGCGCTGCGCATGATGCAGGGAATGCAGCGCATACCACCAGTAGAACCGATGCGAGAGACGATGCCGCCAATACTCGGCGAAATCCAGGATGACGAGATAGGTCATCAGCGTGAGGATCGGGTGGCCGAGCAGAAAGGGCAGCGCCCGCTCGATCGTGGGCGGGATGATGCCCTGGTCGGTCAGGAAACCGTTGAGCCAGGTCTGCACGACATAGAACAGCACGAAGCTGACCAGCGGCAGCACGCCGATGCGATTAAGCAACGTATAGAAGATGTCGGTGCCGACGCTCTCGCTCCGTACCCACCGCTCCAGCGGCGCGAAGCGTTCCGCCGGCATCGAAAGCGCGAGCGTGATGCCGACCTGGGCGACACCATAGAGCGCCACCAGCGCCCAGCCGTAGGAGATATCCTCCCAGGCGCTGAGCCCGAGATGCCAGAGCATGGGCAGCAGCAGATGGCCCTGCAGCCAGCCGGCCATGAAATCGAACGGGTCAGCCAGGAAGTCGTTGAAGCTCATTGAGCGCTCGCAACCGTGGTCTGCCAGATTTTCGGGTCATGCGTGTTGAGCCAGATGCCATGCGGCGACCGGCCGACGCGGATCGTGGTGAAGGTGAAGGTCTTCGGGTTGATCAGCGCCACGCTATGCGCCCAGCGGAGCGTCGCCCAGATCGTGCCGTCGGGCGCGAAGTCCATGTCATCCGGCCCGCCGGGCATCTGGAAGGTCTTGAGCACCGCGAGCGTCTTGGCGTCCAGGATCGAGATATACCCGCTCTCGCGGTCCGTGACGTAGATGATCCGTCCGCCGGGCGGGATGAACATGACGTGCGCGCCGGGTTTCGTCGGGATCGTGCCGATCACGTCGCCCGTGCTTGGATCAACCTCGGCGACATGCGCTTCGCCCATGATCCCGACCAACACCATGCCGTTGTGCCACAGGACACCGGCCGGCGTGTTGCCGACGGGCTTCTGCCACTCGACCCGGCCGGTTGCCGTATCGATCGCGATCAGCTCGCCCGAGACCTGCAGACTGACGAAGACCGTTCGCGAATCCGGGGAATAATTGATGTGGCTCGGCATCGTATGGGCGGGGATGCGGTGGAGCAGCTGCATCGTCTGCGCGTCATAGATGTCGATCTGGTCGCGCGCCAGACCCGCGACGGTCAGATAGCGCCCGTCCGGGCTGAAGACGATCTGATAGGGATCGCTCATGGTGATGTAGTGCTGCAGAACCCCCGTCCGCGGGTCGAGGAAGAAGAGCGCGTTCCCCGTGGTGTCGCCCACCACCAGGGAGCGTCCGTCCGGCGTCAGCGCCATGTGATGGGGCTCGCGGAAGACCGGCACCGTGCGGATGAGCTGATGGGTGTCGACGTTGATCTCGTCGATCGAGGCGCTGTTGGAGTTGATGACGAAGGCGATCTTGAGGTGCTCGGCAGCCGCCGGCCTTGCGAGGCCACAGATCGCCAGCGCGGCTATGGCCATAACCGATAGACACCCACGCCACGCCCGCATCAAACTCGCTCCGCCGGATCAAAAACTGCGTGAAGAAGCCGCAGCAGGTGCCTGAGAGTCAAATGAACTCTCCAATGGGCCGCGTCTAGATCGTTTCGCTGACGCGAATAGCCGCGCGACAGCCGAGCTTGATGACGGCGGACAGCAGACGATAGGCCGGCGCCAGCTCCGCCTCGTTCTGCAGACCGATGTCGCGATGCTCGAGTTCTTCGGCGCGGAATGTCTCGATCATCTCCCGCAGCGGCGCTTCCTCGTCGGTGAGGTCGGCGGCCTGGGCGGCGTAGTGCTCGTCGATCGTCTCCTCCACCGCGACGGTGCAGGCCATCGCGGCGCGGGTGCCCATGGCGGCCGTGGCCGCGCCGAGGGCGAAACCCGCCACGCGCCAGAGCGGCAGGAGCGCCGTCGGCCGCACCCGCCGTTCCGCGATCAGCTTGCCGAAACTGTCGAGATGGACCTTTTCCTGGGCGGCCATGTGGCGCAGCAGGTCGCCCTTGTCGCCACGGCCGAGCACCGCGAGCTGACCGGCGTAGATCTGCTTCGCGCCGAACTCTCCCGCGTGATCGACACGGATGATCCGCTCGATCACCGCCCGTGGTGTCGCGTCCCCCGGCAGCCGACCGGATTGCGAATAACCTGGGCCCATGCTGTCCTCCGTCTGCGCGCTGCTCATGATCCGCTCATCCTGCCTTGCTCCTGCTAAGATAGGCCCCGAGCGCGACCGCGCACACTGCCGCGAGAATAAAATCCATCGTCGCGAACGAAACCGGCAGGCCGGGGATCAGGAAGTTGGGCGCATCGCAGGGTTTCGCGGGGGCCGCGGGCAGGCTCGCGATGAGGCTGCTGACGCTGCCGGCAACAATGTTGGAGGCGTTGCACATCGGCAAGGGGCTCGGCCACCAATGCTGTTCAACGCCGACGTGCAGAAATCCGATGCCCGCCCCGCAGAGAAGCGTGAGGGCCGCGACCCATAGCAGGGCGCGGCGCCACGGCCTTGGCACGCAGAGCGCCACCGCGCCCAGCAGGATCAGGACGCGATAGGGCCACCGCTCCCACAGGCAGAGTTCGCAGGGCGCCATGCCGAGAAAATCCTGGGCACCGAAAGCCGTGCCCAGCGCGAGCAACCCCAGAACAAGAACCAATAGAGCGACACGGGAATCGGGCGACCTCATGACGCCCTTATCCACGGGTGCCGCGACGCGGCCAAGCACCTGGAACAGCAGGAGGGTCCCACAATCCGCTTGGTTTTGGGCGCCGTTCGGGTGATACGCTGTCATGATTCTCGCACGGCCGCTCCGCACGCCCTGATTGATGTCCTCTCTTCTCATCTTCCTGGCAGCGGCCCTGCGGCACCCGATCATTCAGGTGTTCTCGGTCATCGGTGCCACCTTCATCCTCGAAGACGCCGCGACGGTCGTCACCGCCATGCAAGTCCAGGCGGGGGCGATGTCGCTCGAGATCGGCCTCTTCTCGCTCTACGCCGGGATCATCCTGGGCGACCTCGGCCTCTATGGGCTCGGGCGGCTGGCGGCCTATATTCCATCGCTAGAGCGATTCATTCCCGCGCGGCGCCGTGATATAGGACGGGACTGGCTCAATAGCCGCCTCGCGCGCGTTATTTTGGTCAGCCGCTTCTTGCCTGGGCTCCGTCTCCCCACTTATACGACGTGTGGATTTCTGCGGACGTCGTTCCTGGTCTTCGCTTTGACGGCGATCGTCGCCACTTTAATTTGGACGAGCCTGCTCTTCACCGTCTCGATGAAGCTCGGGCACTACATCATCGCCTATCTCGGCGCCTGGCGCTGGGCGGGCATCGCGATGTTCTGCATCGTGCTACTGGGCGCCAGCCGGTTCTTCGCCCGGCAGTTGAGAGGAAAAGAGACGACGTGAGCGACCTCCAGGCGTCTTCGACGGCTCTGTCCCGCCTTCGTCGGCGCCCTTCCGCCCCGCGTCCGGAGCGTCTGACCTCGTTTTTCGAATTCTGGCCCGGCTGGATCGCCTATACGCCGATCGTGCTGCAATGGATCGGCCTCGGCATCCGCTACGGCAATCCCATCCTGGCGACAGCCGCCAATCCCGGCATCGAGGCCGGCGGCCTCTGCGGCGAATCGAAGCAGTCGATCCTCGATCAGGTCGGCGCGGCCGGCCGCGACTGGGTGGCGCCCTATACCGTCGCGACCACCGGCGCCTTCCCGGAATCGGACGACCTCGGCGTCGCCGAAGCCGCGATGAAGGCCGCCAGCCTCAGCTTCCCCGTCGTCGTCAAGCCGGATATCGGCTGCAACGGCACCGGTGTCTGCCTCGTCGACAACCGGGCCGACCTCGCCCGTTACCTCGCCGCCTTCCCGCGCCTCACCCGTTTCATGCTGCAGGCCCTCATTCCCTATGAGGCGGAAGCCGGCCTCTTCTATATCCGCCGCCCCGGCGAGAAGACCGGCACCATCACCTCCGTGACCCTGAAGTCGTCTCCTGTCGTCGTCGGCGACGGGCGCTCGAACCTGCGCCAGCTGATCATGGCCGATCCCCGTTGCGCCCAGGTGCCGCATCTCTATCTGCCGCGCCTCGCCGCCCGGCTGCACGAGGTGCCGGCGGCCGGCGAGCGGGTGAAACTCGTCTTCGTCGGCAACCACTGCAAGGGTTCCACCTTCCGCAACGGCGCCAGCCTGGTGACGCGGGAACTTACCGCCCGTGTCGACGAGATCGCACGCTCGATCCCCAACTTCTATTTTGGGCGGTTCGACATCCGCTACACGTCGGGCGGGGCGCTTCGCGCCGGCGAAGGCTTCCGTATCATCGAGATCAACGGCGTCGGCTCCGAGGCCACCCATATCTGGGACCCGCAGACCACGCTGCGCGAGGCCTATCAGGCGCAATTCTTCCACTACCGCTCGGCG
>Ga0116230_10000589_pt1 | contig 32230 bp, 23 predicted proteins | sample S1TSphfallax_3_FD_88678 | JGI IMG/M metagenome (GOLD analysis project Ga0116230, IMG submission 88678) | Host-associated microbial communities from peat moss isolated from Minnesota, USA - S1T2_Fd - Sphagnum fallax MG | ecosystem: Host-associated > Plants > Peat moss > Unclassified | place... | reverse complement strand
CGTCGGCAGCGATGCGGGCGTCGCCGCCTACGTCGGGCCGCGCACCGCGGTCACGGACCTCGGCGGGCGCCTGGTGATGCCGGGCCTCGTCGACGGGCACATGCACCCGCTGCAAGGCGGGTCGGCACTGCTGAAGTGCAATTTGCACTACGCCCATTTGACCGTCAGCGAGATGCAACAGCGAATTCAAGCCTGCCTCGATCGAGACGCCGCACAGGGCAAGGAACAGGGTCCCAACGACTGGCTCGAGGTCGTCAACTGGTTTCAGGAGGCCATGCTGCCGGCGGGTGTCGTCACCAATCATGGGACGCTCGATGCGCTGACGACGGCCCGACCCATCCTCGTCGAATCCTCCTTCGGTCATACCGCCTTGCTCAACGCGCGCGCCGTGCGCTTGTCGGGCATCTCAGCCAAGACCCTGGATCCCGCCGGAGGGCGTGTCGCGCGCGACGCGGCGGGCGAGCCCACGGGCATCCTCGAAGACGCCGCTCAGGAGCTTGCCACGCAACTCCTGCCCGCGCCGACACCGGCCGATGACGTGCAATCGGCCGCCGCAGCCCTGGACGCGATGCGCCGACAGGGGATCACGACCTTCCTGGACGCGATGGCCACGCCGCCCAGCCTCGCCGCGTTCGCGGCGCTGCAGGCGCAGGGCAAGCTCTCCGCACGGGCCCATTTCGCGGTCTTGATCACGCCGGCGGAGGGTGCGCATCCGCGCGACGCCGTGCGCAAGGCCAAAGCCCTCGCCGTTCATTACGATCAAGGGCCCTTGCATGCGGCTCCGCAAATCACCGTGCGCAACGTCAAATTGTTCCTCGACGGTGTGATCTCGGCACCCGCCTTGACGGGCGCGATGCGCGAACCCTATTTCGTCCGCGAGACCCCGACGGACGCGCGGCCCGATGCCGCCTGGGTACCCGGTCGGTCGCGGGGCCCCGAGGTGTATTTTCCGGCGCCTACCCTGCGTTTGATGCTCGCCGAGATCGCGCGTGCCGGGCTCGAGCCGCATCTGCACGTGGACGGGGATCGCGCCGTGCACGAGGGTTTGGACGGTATCGAATCCCTGCGTCGAGGTTTTCCGGGCCGTGATATCCGGGCGGCCCTCGCGCACGACGAAATCGTCGATCCAGTGGACTTCCCGCGCTACGCGGCGCTGAACGTCATTCCGGTTCTGTCCTTCCAATGGGAGAAACGTGCGCCGGACACCGTCGACAATGCCGAGGCCTATCTCGGACCCCGGCGTTATCGCTACATGGAGCCGGCCGGATTCCTTGCGGCCGCGGGCGCGCGCATCGCCTACGGCAGCGATTGGCCCGTCGACGAACTGGACGAATGGTTCGCACTCAAGGTCGGCGTCACGCGCACCAATGCTCCGGGCGCCGGCCCCGAATACGCCGGCCGTTTGAGCGAGGATCCCGGCTTGTCGCGCGCCGCGGTCCTGCGCGCGATCACCATGAACTCGTCCTATGAATTGCACCAGGAGCGCGAGACGGGCTCGCTGGAAGTGGGCAAGTTCGCGGATCTGATCGTGCTCGACCGGGATCCGCTGTCGATTCCCGCCGAGGACATCGCTGCGACCCGGGTGTTGCAGACGGTCGTGGGCGGCCGGGTTGTCTATCAAGCGGAAAACTTTCCGCAATGAGGGCCCGGAGTCGAGCGCCGAGAGCCGAGCGCGCGGGCGCTTTCACCGCCGATTCGTGAGGGGCCCGGCAGATTGCTCCAAAACTTGAGCTTGACCTCCTCGATTTGCGAGGGTGATCACAAACTGATTTGTGTATGTCGCAACAATGGCTTCCGGTCCGGCGAGTTCCCTCGAAAGGGGCGCGCGGGGCAAGGCGAGCGAACAGGCGACATATTCAATCAGGAGTTCTCATGCGTAAGATCATCTCTGCGGCTCTGGTAGCGGGCGTCATGACGGCCGGCGCCGCCCATGCCGCCACGGCGACGGCAACCTTCGCGGTCACCGCGACGGTGCAGGCGACCTGCTCGACGACCGCGACGGCCTTGGCGTTTCCCACCTATACGCCGGGCGGCGGTGCCATCAACGGATCGAGCGTCGTCAGCGTCAAGTGCACGCAGGGCACGCCCTTTACCGTGGCCTTGAACGGTGGTGCGACGACGGGCGGTACCGTGGCCCAGCGTTTGATGGGGGAGGCCGGGAACACCTTGCAGTACCAGCTCTACACGACCGGCGGCACGGGCGGTTATACGACGGTCTGGGGTGACGGCACGGGCACCAGCAAGACCCAGGCCGGCACGGGCGCGGGTCTGGCGACGGCGACGGCACTGACCGTTTATGGTCAGATACCCGACAGCGTGGCCAACCAAGCGGCGGTTCCTTCCACGGCCTACGCCGATACCGTCACGGTCACGGTCACGTATTGAGCTCGTTGCGACATACGCCATGAACTGGCAGCGCTTTCTGAGCGCAGTGTCGCTGGGGTGTGCCTGCGCGTATGCGCAGGCAGGCACCTTCAATATTTCTCCGATCCGCGCCGAGTTGGGCGGACCGCGACACACGGCGGTGTTGACCTTGGCGAACGCCGACGACCAACCGGTCGTCGTGCAGGTCAACGTGGTGCAGTGGTCGCAAAGCGAGGGCGCAGACCAACTCGACGACACGCGCGAAATGCTCGCGACTCCACCGGTGTTGCAAATACCGGGTATGAGCGAACAGATCATTCGTGTGGCGCTGCGCCGAGAGCCGGATCCCGATCGCGAACTGTCCTATCGCGTGATCTTCCAGGAAGTGCCGCAGGCGGCCGCGGCGGATTTCACGGGATTGCGGGTCGCGCTGCGAATCAGCATCCCGGTTTTCGTCGCTCCTGCGCGGGGCAAGGCGAGTGCCGAGGTGAGCTGGGAGGCGCATTGGTTGCCGGACGGTGATCTGGAGGTCGCCGCGACCAACCACGGTAACGGTCACACGCAGGTCATCGACTTCGATCTGGATCTGCCCGGCGCGGACGCCCCGCTCCACGGCAATACCTCCAAATACGTTCTTCCGGGCAACCGCATCGTCTGGACTCTCAAGCCGCCGGCCGACGCCGCGAAAGCCGGACCCATCAAGATTCACGGCCGCAGCGATCAGGGAGATTTCGCCGCCGATGTCGCCACGCCCGGTCTCTGAACCGGCTGCGATGGCCTGCGGGACATGCCTACACCAGCATCGGCGTCGCTGCGTCACAGGACATATTCTGCCCTTCTAGGGTGGACGCTCGCGCTGTCCTTTGTCGCCTGCGTCCTCGCGGTCCCGTCCCTCGCACGCGCCGCGCCGGCCGAGATCGAAGAGGCCGTGCTCGAAGTCACCCTCGACGCGGACACGCCCGGCGAGACCATGGTCGTGTTGCGCGGCCCGGGCTCGACCGTCTATCTCGACGCGGATGATCTTGCCAAGCTGCGTCTGCTGCGCCCGGACTCGCCCCCGGTCGAACACGAGGGGCGTCCTTATTATTCTCCGGCCGCGATCCGCGGCTGCCGGATCGAGATCGACGAGACACGTCAACGCCTGGTCATCACGGCGCCCGCCACGGCTTTTGAAACGACTCACCTGAGCGCCGCGGCCCGCCCGCGCCCACCCGTCACCCCGGCTTCCCCCGGTGCCTTCTTCAACTACCAGGTCTACGCGCAGCAGGTGGACGGTCAGTCGAGCGCCGGCACCTACGATGAGCTTGGACTGTTCGCGGGCGCGGGGGTGTTGACCAGCACGGCCGTGGGTCGCACCGGCGCGGGCAGCGCGAGTCTCGTGCGCCTGGATACGACCTTCACCCAAAATTTCCCGGGCACGCTGGAGACGGTGAGCCTCGGGGATGCGATCAGCGACACCGCGGCCTGGGGAGATGCGGTCCGCTACGCTGGGATTCGCTGGAGCCGCAACTTCTCCTTGCGGCCCGACCTCTTGACCACGCCCTTGCTGTCCGCGAGCGGATCGGCCAACGTGCCTTCGACCGTCGACGTCTTCGTGAACAATCAACTGGCCACGAGCGCGCAGACACCCGCGGGACCGTTCATCATCGATCGCCTGCCGGCGGTCACGGGCACGGGTGACATCAGCGTCGTCGTCCGCGATGCGATGGGGCGTGAGACCGTCATGACTCAGTCCTTTTATTCCAGTACCAGCCTGCTCGCGCCGGGTTTGACCGCTTATTCGGTCAACCTCGGCAGACTGCGCGACGATTATGCAATGGCGAGTGATGATTATGGACCGACGCTGGCCGAGGCCAGCTACGGACGCGGCATCACGGAGGGCTTGACGGTCTCCGGTCATGGCGAATACCTCGAGCACTCTGCGCATGCGACCGGTGTCGACCTGACCTTCGCCGTGGGCACGCTCGGCATCATCGATCTGACCTCCGTCAATGGCGGAGATTCCAGCGGATCGGGCTGGTTGACGGGCGTGTCGGCCGAGCACAAGGGGCGGCGCTTCAGCTTCGTCGCCAGCAGTTACTGGGCGGGCCGGGAGTTCGCGCAGGTGGGACAGGCGCCGAACCCGGCGCAGCGCGTGCGCGAGCGCAGTCTCGCGCAGAGCGGCGTGACGATCGGGAATTACGGTTCCTTGTCGCTGGCCTACGTGCGCCAGTCGTACCGCGATTCACCGACCCAGCAGACGATCGGTTTGACCCACAGCGTCAGCGTCGGCCGGAGCGGCTCTCTGAATCTGTCCGTGACGCGCCTCCTGACCGCGGCGGCCGCGCCAGGGGAAGGGGAACCCAGCCAGAGTTCCACGAGCGTGTACTTGATCTACGTGTGGTCGCTCGGCGGCCGCAGCGCCGCTTCCCTGACCGGCTTGGGCGGCAGCGGCGCGGGATCTCCCGAAAACGCCTTGCTCGCGACGCTGTCGGAAACGCCACCGATCGGACCCGGGTCCGGCTATCGACTCAGCGCGGCGACGAACGGGGACTACGATGCCGACTGGAACCAACAATACGCGGCCGTCGATCTCGAGGCGGAGGCGGCGCGCAATTCCGGCGTCGCAGGGCGCAACGCCTACGTCACCGGGGCGCTGACCTTGCTCGACGGTCAGGTGAACGCGACTCGCCAGGTCAACGGCAGCTTCGCGGTCGTCGACGTGGCCGGCTTGCCCGGTATTCCGGTTTACGTCGAGAACCAATTGACCGCGATCACGGACGCCTCGGGCCGGGCTTTGCTCTACAACCTGCGGCCCTATGAAGACAACCACGTCAGCGTCTCGCCGACCGATCTGCCCCTCGATACCCGCATCGAAACGGCCAGCGAAAACGTAGCTCCCCCCTTTCGCACGGGCGTCGTCGTGCACTTTCCGATCGAACGCGTGCGCGGCGGAACCTTCCGCTTGCTGAAATCCGATGGTCAACCCGTCCCGGCCGGAGCCACGGTCCGTCTCAAGGGTCGATCATTTCCGGTCGTACTCGACGGCGTCGTTTACGTGACGGGTCTCGATCACGGCATGGGCGGCGAGGCGAGCTGGGTCGGGGGTCGCTGCGTCTTTCGCGTCAATCCGCCGCCCAGCGACGATCCCGTGCCCGATCTCGGCAACGTGGCCTGCAAGGACGTGCACTAGCGGGCTTACAGCGGGCGCACGAACACCCGGACCGGCCAGGGGTAGTGCCCGGGCGTCAAACCGCCCAGCAAGCCGAAGCGCAGATGCAGCGCGAGGCGTAGGGTCTGTGGCGCCCGCCAGCGCTGAACCACGGCGCCGCCCTCGGCGCCGAGGTGCGCATGAGCGTCGAGTCCATCGATTTCGATTGCCGTCAGAATGGGCGCGACCGTGACCACGTCCAAGGCGAATCCCTGCGCACTGTTACTCTGCACGACGAGGCCCAGCGACTGCGTCACGTCCAAGTAACCGCGTTGCAGGTCGGAGGGCGAAATCTCGAGGTCCGCCGGGGCCGTTTGCTGCACAATACGGGCGATCGCGGCGACGCTCGCGTTGACCGCAAAACTGGTCCGCGTTTCTTTGGCCGTGGCGCCCGCGAAAACGATCGCCGCCAGACCCACCACGACCGCGGACGCGAGTCGGGGAGTGAATCTGCGCCCGGCCCGTCCGCGCAAGGGATGTATAGAATGTTTCAATATGGAAAAGATCGGCATTTCCGTGCGACTCTTGAGCGCTGTGCGGCGACTGCGCGAGTGGACATAAGCGGTCGAGCGGCGTGAGAGGTTCCCTCGTCTTGGTGTGGGCCTACGCCGCCGCCACGACGGCTGCAGCCGGCCAGGCCCCCGCCGAGCCATCGGTGCCGACCGCGACCGACGAGTTATCGTCGGTCGTCGTCACCGCCACGCGCACGCCGGAAGCCAGCCTGGACTTGCCGCTCGCGATTTCGCGGGTCGATCGGGCGCAAATCCAAGCCGGCCAGCCGCAGGTCAACCTGTCCGAAACCCTGATCACCGTTCCCGGTGTATCGGTGGAGAACCGGCAGAACTATGCCCAGGATCTGCAGATGTCGATCCGCGGATTCGGCGCGCGCTCGAGTTTTGGGGTCAGCGGCCTGCGCCTCTACTCGGACGGCATCCCCGGCACGATGCCGGACGGGCAGGGCCAGTTTTCCCAATTCGATCTCGGTTCGGCCGGACACATCGAGGTGCTGCGGGGACCGTTTTCGGCCCTGTACGGAAATTCCTCCGGCGGCGTGATCTCCGTGTTCACCGAGGATGGGCCGAAGGGTAATGTCGCCGATGCGTCTGCCGCCTATGGCAATTTCGCGACTCAGCGCTATTCGCTCAAGGACGCCGGCGATGATGGCGTCGTCAATTACGTCCTCGACGCCGCGCACTTCCAGACCGACGGCTATCGGGTGCACAGTGAAGCGGAGCGCAACAACTTCAATACCAAACTGCGCTTCGATTTGCGCGACGCCGGGACACTCACCCTGGTCGGCAACGTGATTCAGACCCCGAGCAACCTCGATCCGCTGGGTTTGACCCGGCAACAGCTGCTCGCCAATCCGACCCAACCCGGTGTCGGTGCGCTCACCTACGATACGCGCAAATCTTTGAGCCAGGCCCAGGCAGGGGCCATTTACGATCGCCAACTCGGGCCGGACGACGACATCGCTGCGACGGTCTACGCGGGACATCGCGCGACGACGCAGTTTCAGGCGATCCCCGCGGCAACCGAAGCGCCTCCGTCCAATCCCGGAGGGGTGATTGATCTATCGCGCAATTTTTGGGGCGTCGACCTGCATGCCGTCGATCATCGCGAGCTCTGGGGCGGTCCCCTGCAAACGACCCTCGGAGTGAGTTACGACGATCTAGAGGAAGCCCGCCGAGGGTATCTCAATTTCGACGGCACCGATCTCGGGGTGGAGGGCGCCTTGCGTCGTGACGAGGCCAATCACGTTTACGATGCCGACGAATACCTGCAGCTGCAATGGGACCCGGGAATGCGCTGGCGCCTGCTCGCCGGGGTGCGCAATAGTCTCATCGGGGTCAGTTCGCACGATCATCTCGCCGTCGTGGGTGATCCGGATACCAGCGTGCAGTACAGCGCCGTCGATCCCGTTGCCGGGGTCACGTTCCGGATCCGTTCTGGTTTGAACGCCTACGCTTCCTACGGCAGGGGCTTCGAGACCCCGACGCTGAACAATCTTGCCTATCGCTCGACGAATCCCAATCTGACCGGCTTGAATCTGGAGCTGCAGCCCGCGCGCAGCAACGACTTCGAATTGGGCCTCAAGGCGGGTGAGGGCTGGTTGCGGACCGATGCCGATGTGTTCCTGGTCCACACGGAGCATGAACTGGCCGTCCTCGCGAATTCCGACGGCCGGTCGGTCTACGAGAATATCGGGGCGACCGAGCGGCGCGGCTTCGAGCTTGCCGCCGACGCCCGAGGGCCTCGGGGATTCAGCGCGCGGCTCGCCTATACCTACTTACATGCGATCGTCCTGCAGTCCTACGACTCCTGCGTCGGCTCGCCCTGCAAGCTCGAACCCGTGGCCGTGGGAAGCTACCTTCCGGTGGTGCCCAAGAACGCGCTCTACGCCGGCCTCACCTGGAGCACCACCGTGCAGGGATTTTCGGCGACCTTGGAGACGCAGGGCCGGTCGCAGATCTTTGCCGACGACCGCAATACTTCCGCCGCGCAGGCGTTCTGGGTGGAAAATGTCCGCCTGGGTTGGCAGCAGGATCGCGGCCGCTGGCATTACACCGAGTTCATCCGGGTTGATAATCTCGGCAATCGGCACTACGTAGACTCTGTGATCGTCAACGATAGTAACGGGCGTTATTTCGAACCGGATCCCGGGCGCACCGCGATGATTTTGTTCACCGTCGCTCGGCGGAACGAGTGATTCCACCACGCGGTAGGCGCGGCGAATTTTGTCAAACCAACGGTCCACCGAAAGGCTCGAGCTTCGTTGTGTAAGGTGTTCGTGGGAAATTCGGTTCATAATCGGGCTCATCGCAGCCCGGCAGGGTAGGAGTTACACGGTATGAGTACCAAAATCGGACGCTTCGTTCTCGCGACCGGCATGCTGGGGTCGCTGCTCGCGTTTGGCCTACCCGCGATGGCTCAGGGCCATGGCGGCGGCGGGGGTCACGGCGGCGGTGGCGGTGGTCACTTCGGCGGCGGCGGCGCTCACTTCGGTGGCGGCGCGGCTCATGCCGCCGGTGGCGGCCCGCGTGGCTTCGCCGGCGGTGGCGCGCATGAGGCAGCGGGGCGCGGATTCGCCGGCGGCGGCTATGCGGGTGGCGGTCACGTCGCCTATGCCGGCGGCCACGTCGGCGGCTATGCAAGCGGCGGCGGCTTCGGGGGCCATGCCTATGCCGGGCGCGTCGGCGGCTACGGCGGCTACCACGGCTACTCGACCGGCGCGTACTGGCATGGCGGCTACTGGCATGGCGGGTATTGGCCGCGCGCGTACTACGGCCTGGGGTTCTCGTGGTTCCTGCCGGTTTTGCCGCTCGCCTACGCGACTTATTGGTACGGCGGTGTTCCTTATTACTACGCCAACGACGTCTATTACACCTGGGACCCTGGCTACGATGGCTATGTGGCAACCGATCCCCCGCCGGCGGCGGACCCGTCGGGCTCGGCCCCGGTCTCCGACCCCCAGGCCAGTTCGGGGGCGGGTCCGGCGGACGTGCAGGGCGCCCCTGGGCCGGCGGCGGGTCAGGTGTTCATGTACCCGAAGAACGGGCAGAGCGAGGAGCAGCAGTCGGCCGACAAGCAGGCTTGTCAGCAGTGGGCGGCGAGCCAGGCCGATCCGTCGCAGGTCGATGATTACCGGCGTGCGATGATGGCGTGTATCGAGGGCCGCGGCTACAGCGCTCAGTAGCGCGAGCGCGCGCCCATCGGGCGCGGTCGATCGAGGGCGCGATCGACCGAGGGCCCCGGCGATCATTCGGCGACCAGCCCCTGGGCGGTCCGAGACCCCCGGGGGCTGCTGCGTTTAGGCGTCCCCTCGTGATCCAGTTCTCAATTCCGCGCTTGCGTGGCGGCGCGCAAGCTTCGTGCAAGCTCGATCCGAGATACTGCCTCCGTGAAAAACTCGACTCACGGAGACCGACCGATGACCATCCCGATGCCTGCGGCGAGATCCCCCTCGCGCGAGGGCCGCGAGCGCGGCTTCACCCTGATCGAGCTCATGGTGACGGTGGGGATCATTGCGATCCTCTCGGCAATCGCCATTCCCGCCTACCGTAACTACGTGATCCGCGGTCAGCTCGTCGACGCGACAAACGGCTTGTCGGCCTTGCGTGCCAACATGGAACGCTATTTTCAAGACAATCGGACCTATGCCGCCACGGGCACTTTCTCCCCGCCCTGCACGACGCCCTACAACGTAGGAAATTTCCAGCTGTCGTGTGTTTCCACCACCGCCACGACATTCTCGGTGCAAGCGGTGGGCATACCCGCGGGAAGCGCCCTTTCCGGTTTTGTTTTTACGGTCGACCAGAATGACGACCAGGCGACCGTCGTGACCTCACCGCCCGCGCCGGCTTCCTTTCAGTCGTGCACGACCGCCTGGGTTACGAAGACCGGCGGATGCTGATGCGAAGCTCCCGCCTCAGTGCCGGGTTCACGCTGATCGAGGCGCTCGTGACCTTGAGCATTTTTGCCATCCTGACAGCCTTGGGATTGCCCGCCATGCGAACCTGGCTCGCCAACAACCAGGTTCGCGCAGTTACGGACTCCTTGCAAAATGGCTTGCGGTTGGCCCAGGCGGAATCACTGCGCAGTAGCCGGCAAGTCGTCTTCGCCTTGACCAACAGCGCCGCGACCGCGACTTCCGCGCTTCCGGTGTCGGCTGCTGCGAACGGCTCCTCGTGGGCCATCTACACCCTCCCTTCGATGACGGATGGCAGCGAGACACCGAATTTCATCCAAGCCGGAATCTTGTCGTCCACCAATTCCGGCGTCGTCGTCAACAGCAACGGGACGGCAGCCCTGTGTTTCAACGCCGTCGGCCGCTTGATCAGCAGCTCGAACGCTGCGCTGACGACCGTAACCGGCGGAGCGACCTGCACCGCCCCGACCACCGGCACGCCACCCGTTCAGATATTCAACATCACGCTGACGGGCGCCGATCGGCCACTCGAGGTCAAAGTGGCTTTGGGCGGCCAGGTGCACATGTGTGATCCCAACATCGTGCTCTCCGCTAACTATCCCGAGGGATGCTAGCCGTCATGAATAAAATTCCGATCGCAACAAACTGCTTACGCGCGCAACGCGGCGTTGCGCTCATCGAATGCATGGTCGCGCTGCTGATTTTCTCCTTTGGGGTGCTGGGCCTCGTCGGTTTGGAGGCCCGCGCGATCAATTTCTCCGTCGACGCCGAGGATCGCAACCGTGCTTCCGTGTTCGGCAACGAGATCGCGAGTCAGATGTGGCTTTCCGGGACGATCAGCCCGACGACAGTGGCTTACAACACCCTGATCGGGAACATCGCCAATGTGGCGAGCGGTGGACTTCCCAACGGTACCGTCACCATCACTCCGTTGATAAACGCCGTCAACTCCGTCGGCGTCCCCAATGTTGCCGACATCAAGATCACCTGGCAGCCTCCGCAAGACGTGACATCCGGGCTCATCAGCGTCTACACGACGCGAGTGGTACTCCCGTGAGACAGCGCGGCCTTACGCTGATCGAACTGATGGTGGCCCTGACCGTGGGGCTGGGGATCACCTTGGCCGTGACCAGCGTGCTGATTTCCAGCCAGAACAACAAGCGAGTTTCCACGACGACCAATGATGCGGAGCAAACCGGTAATTACGCGTTTTACGCTCTCGACAAGGTGCTCCGCGGCGCCGGTTCCGCCATTGCCGAGTCGGCCTATCCCTCCGATGTCGGTGTCCTGGGTTGCACCCTGAACGTCACGGCGGGCGGTGTGAAGATTCTGCCGCGTACCACGCCATTTCCGGACCCGTTCGGTAATTTTCTCGCCGGCGCCACCAATACGCTGGCCGTGGCTCCCGTGCTCATTGCCAAGGGTCAATCGGAAGCGGGTTCCGACGTGCTCGTGGTCATGGGCGGATCTGGGGCCGCGGGCGGTGTGTCGCGGCAGGTCACGGGCGGCGGCAGTTCGACGACTCTGACCTTGGACAATACCGTGGGATTTCTCGCCGGCGATGTCGGACTGGTCAGCCAGAGCGGATTGACCGACTGCCTGCTCGAGGAACTGAATTCAACGCCGACGACGCCCACGGTCAGTTTGGGCGGGACCACGTACTACACGTCCTCCGGGGTTACCACGAGTCTCGCGACCTTCGCCTCGAGCACGTCCACGTATCTGACGCCCCTCGGGAACGCGCCGGCCAATAATTTGCAATTCATGCTGTTCGGGGTCGGGAATAATCGCACGCTCTTCAGCTACGATCTGCTTCAGAACTTGAATCGCGTCTCGGGAACCGGGGGCGATACCGCGCAGGCCATCGCGGATGGTGTCGTGCAGATGAATGCGCTCTATGGTCTCGACACCACCGGTAACGGTACCCAGGACAGCTGGGCCGGTCCTAGCGATGCCGGCTGGGACATCACTACCGTGATGGGCAGTGCCGCGAAAATGAAAGAAATCATCTCGGTGCACGTGGCCCTGATCGTGCGCAACGACTACTACGACCTCGGCCCCGGTGGGACCGCCGCCGTACCGGTTCCGGTGTCGCCGACGACGCTCACGTGGTTCAATGGTTTGACCAATGCTGGAGGCACCTCGCTCCAGCAATCTCTCGCCTTGAGCGCAACCGACCGACAGTATCGCTATCGGATCTTCGAATTCACTGTGCCTTTGCGCAACATGATCATTCTGGCGGGCGCGTGATGAAAAGAATCTCGGTCGCTCCGCGCTCACGCCAAGGCGGCGTGGTTCTGATCTTCGCCTTGATCATACTGGTGATCATGATGATCGGCGCAGTTGCCTTGTTGCGATCCATGAACGCGTCCGTGTTGAGTGCCGGTAATCTCGCCTTCCACCAGGATCTCGTGAACCAAGGCGAACAGGCCGTTTCCACCGTCCTGACCGAGTTCAAGAACGCAGGGGCGCCTCTCTCGGGCGTCTACACGGCCGACATGGTTGCCGCCAATTACAAGTCCACGGCGTTGCCGGTCAATGCTCAGGGCATCCCCCTCGTGCTGTTGGGAAACAACACCACGTTCAGTGCGGTCGGAACGCCGGCCAACGATATTACCGGCGCGACCCCGGACGTCACCATTCGCTATGTCATCGACCGGCTTTGCTCCGTGACCGGAGAGGCCTCGATCTCCACCTGTGTGCAATCGACCGGCTTGCCGACCGGCGGTACGGCGAATCGCAACACCGCGGTAGCGCCTCCGAGCGCGACGGTATATCGCTTGACCGTGCGAATCTCCGGGCCGCGCAATACGCAGGCCTTCGTGCAATCCTCCTTCACCGTGCCAGATTAAAGGGCTGAACGCGCCATGAAAACCTCATTTTCTCGCCTCTCTGTAGCCCTGACGGCGCTGGTGCTCGGCATGGTCCAAATTTCGCCGGCGTCGGCGCAAACGACCCTGGCGGACCAGCCAATTTTTTCGATCATCGACGTGCCCGGCAACCTTGTGATGACGCTCTCCGTGGAATACCCCACCGCAAACAGCGTCGCCAATTTGGGGAATTACGCGGATTCGTCCACGTACGTCGGTTACTTCGATCCGGCGAAGTGCTACAGCTACCAATACAACTCCACAACGCCGAGCAGCAGTTACTTCAAACCGGCGGCGATGGCGGGCGGCGCCAATAATCACTCGTGTTCGCACAACTGGAGCGGCAACTTCATGAATTGGGCGACGATGGCGACGATCGATCCGTTTCGCTGGGAATTGACCGGCGGCTATCGGTCCGTCGACTCGGTCAGCCAGACGATCCTGACCAAAGCATGGCATTCGGGCCAGGGCGGTACTGGAAACTATCCCGATCGCGGCACGAATACCGCGATCATCTCCTCGGGTAATCAGATTCCGAGCTCCGTCTCAATCTCCTCGATCACCCCTTTCAGCAACTGGACCACGTTCGAGTTCCGAATCGAGGGAAACGACCACCGGATGGTGTTCTCGAGCGACACGACCGGGACGACACCGTATACGACCGCGTATCAGGCCACGACCGGTACCAATTTGAATACGAGCTCTCCCAGTACCGGCGTCGCCTATCAAGTCTATATCAACGTTGATGTCTGCGACGCGTCGGCCTTGGGCGTCGGGGCCATCGAAGGCAATTGCGTGCAGTACGGCAGTTACTACAAGCCGCAGGGCCTCATCCAGAAATACGCCAATCAGATTCGCTTCGGTGTCTTCGGGTATCCCAACGCCGACGGCGCCGTTTATCAAGGGGGTCTTCTGCGCGAGCCCATCGGCTACCTCGGGCCCACCTACCCCACACCCTTGTCAGCCACGGTCACGGCGAACACGCGCGCCGAATGGAAAGCCAGCACAGGGCAATTGATCGGCAACCCGGACCCGGCCAGTGCGACCGCGAGTGGGGTTGCCAATAGCGGGGTGATCAACTACATCAACGGCTTCGGCCAAACGACAGGCAGCTACATGCAGGATGACGACGTCAGCATCCTCTATTATGCCGCGGTTAGATACTTCGAGAATCTGGGTAACGTTCCGGATTGGACCACGGGCCTCACCACGACTCAGCTCGATAACTTTCCGGCGGTGACGACGTGGACCGACCCCATCCTGTACTCCTGCCAAAAGAATTTCATCCTCGGGATCGGCGACGATCACACGCACACTGACTACAACGTCGGCGGTGGTACGTCCACAGGATCCATCGTAAAGCCGGCCGCCGAGTACCCGCCTACCACCGGCAACGACAACATCAATCAAACCGAGACCTGGCTGCACAATCTCGAAACCCTGGAAGGCGTGGCGACCAACGACTACATCACGGCTTCACCCGAGCTCTCGCCCGGCGACTGCTGCGGCGGCGCCACGTACTACATCGCCGGCCTCGCCTACGGCACGCATGTCAACGACATTCGGCCCGACCTCACCGGAACGCAGACGATCTCGACTTATTGGATGGATGTCGAGGAATACCAACAAGCCGAAAACCTGAATCAGTACTACTTGGCGACGAAATACGGCGGCTTCACGGTCCCCACCGGTTACAGCACGAGCAACACCACGACGCCGTTGCCGCTCGGAGAATGGGACACCTCGAGTTCCACGAAGAGCCTGTACATGAACGGTACATACCAATACCCACCCGATAATTACTTCCTCGCGGGTAATGCCGGGCTGATGGTCACCAATTTGAACAACGCCTTCATCAAGATTTCGAACTCGGTTTCCGCGTTGTCCACCTCGTTCTCGTTCACCGCGCCGAACATCACCACGAACACGCAGTCTTTCGCGTCGGCTTACAATCCCACCGGGTGGACCGGCACGATCAACGCGTACACGCTGTCGTTCGACTCGAACGGGAATCCTGTGGACTCGGCTACGCCGGTGTGGACTTCCGATGTTACGTTCAATGCCCAGGTTGCCGGATCCGGCTGGCAAAGCGGGCGTAACATCGCCACCTGGAACGGCAGCAAGGGTGTGCCGTTCGAGGCCGCCAACATCACGTCAGCGCAACAGCTCGCCCTGCAGCCGAGCTATTCGCCGACGTTGACCTGTGTCTCGACGTCGTGCCCGTATTTGAGCTACCTGCGCGGTGACCCCAGCAATCAAGTCGGCTCGCTCACCACCGGTAGCACGTTGTCATTGCGCGCGCGCACCCTGTTTTTGGGCGACATCGTCGACGCCAGTCTCACGACCGTTGCAGCTCCGATTCAGACCTTTTCGGACGCGAACAACCCGGGTTATTCCGCGTTCAAGTCGTCCCATGCATCCAGACCCACGATGGTCTATGCCGGAGCCAACGACGGGATGCTGCACGCCTTCGTCGGGTCGTCGGGCACGGAACAATTTGCCTATGTTCCCAGCGGCCTGTTCCAAGGGCCCACCGGCACGCCCCAGGTCAATGGGTTGGCGGAACTCGGCAATCCGAACTACGTGCATCATTTCTACGTGGATGCGACACCGCAGGCCTTCGACCTCGATCTGGCGCACACCGGCGGCAGCTCGAGCACCGGCAGTTGGTCCACGCAGTTGATCGGCGGCCTGGGCAAGGGTGGTCAGAGCTTCTACGCCATCGATGTGACGAACCCGTCCGCCATGTCCTCCGAAAGCGCGGTCGCGTCTGCCGTCAAGTGGGAATTCACCGACAGCACCATGGGCTACAGCTTCGGCGCAGCTGTCGTCGTGAAGACCCTCAAATACGGCTGGGTCGCGATATTGACCTCGGGCTACGATAACGCCGACGGGTATGGCTACCTGTACTTCATCAATCCGGCCACCGGGACCTTGCTCGAGAAGGTCAAGACACCGACTCAGTCCATCGGAATGACGCAGGCGTCCGCCTTCGTGAAGGATTACAGCGATGACACGGCAGACTCCGTCTACGTGGGAGATTTGCAAGGGCAGATTTGGCGGTTCGATTTGACGGGCACCACCGGGCTTTACCCCCAGCCGACCCTCCTCGCCACGCTGACGGACGGCATCAACGGCCTGCCGCAACCAATCACTACCGCCCCGCTGATCGAAATCCATCCGACGACGCGCCAGCGCTACGTGATGGTCGCGACGGGGCAGTTGTTGTCCACAAACGACGTGATCGACACCCAGATGCAGGACTTCTACGCCATCATCGACGGCACGGCCACTGCGTTCAAGCCAGTGACCACGCCCATCACGCGAGCCTCGCTCACGGCAGAGACGCAGACGCAACTCACGACCAGCAAAATCATCCCATCCAGCGCGCTGGGCTGGTATACGGACCTGGGTATCGACTCCACATCCGGTATCGGCTGGCGCACCATCATCAACCCGGTCGCCTACAATGGTATTGTCTCGTTCACCACGCTGTTGCCGGGGAATGACCCTTGCAGTCCGGGTGGCGCCAGCCGCGTCTATGCGCTGGACTATTCCACGGCGACCTCGGTCCTCCAACCCAGTTCATTGCCGTATGTGTCCTATTCCAATACGGTGATCGACGCGCGTTTCACGGGTAACAACGGCACGGCGGAGCTCATCGTCGGGTTCTCGGAAGGCACCGATCCGCTCGCCAAGGTGCCGGCCGTGCTGACCGGTACGCCCGCAACACGAATCCTGAACTGGCGGGAAATCCCGACGGTGGAGTAAGAACTGCCGACCGCGGAGTCATGGCAGCAAACGGACGGGAAATTGCGGGCGATCGCGCGGATAATGGTCCGGCGATCGCCATGACCAAACCTTCCGCCACCACCAGTCGAGCCCGCCCGAACCCGCCTGACCCGGTGACGCTCGGCTTGAAATGGCTGCTCGACGAACTGATCAGGGCGGACCTGATCTCGGTCGCCCTCGCGCGGCAGCTCGTCGAAGTCCCCCCGAAAAAAGACGGTGCGCCGATGCACCCCTTGGTGGTCGCGGCCTCCCAGGACTGGCCCGATCGGCGAGCCGAGGGCCGCAAGTTGAACCTCGAGGTCTTGACGCACTGGCTCGCGACCCGCGTGCGCCTGCCCTACGTGCGCATCGATCCGCTCAAGCTGGAAGTCGCGACGATCACCGAGGTGGTGCCCTATGCGTATGCGCTGCGCAGCGGCATTCTTCCGATCGCGAGCGGCCCGACCGGTGTCGTCTTCGCGGTCAAGGATCCGTTCGCGGTGGACTGGGTCCGAGACCTGGAGCCCGTGCTCAAACAGCCGATCCGGCGCGTCCTCGCCAATCCCCAGGACATCGACCGCTACCTGGTCGAGTTCTATGCGATCGCACGCTCGGTCAAGATCACGGGTCAGGAGCGCCAGCGCGTCGCGCCGACCGAATTGCGCAATCTCGAGCAGCTGACGGAGCTCAGCCGCGCCGGCAAACTCTCGGCCGAGGACCAGCACGTCGTCGCGATCGTCGACTGGTTGCTGCAGTACGCTTTCGACTCGCGGGCCAGCGACATTCATCTGGAGCCGCGCCGCGAAACCGGCAACGTGCGTTTTCGAATCGACGGCATTCTGCACGACGTCTACCAATTGCCCGCGCCGGTCATGCCCGCGGTCACGAGCCGCGTCAAGATCTTGAGCCGTCTCGACATCGCCGAACGGCGCCGCCCCCAGGATGGCCGCATTCGGACCCGCTCGCCCGACGGCAAGGAAATCGAGCTGCGCGTCTCGGCGTTACCGACGGCGTTCGGGGAAAAACTGGTCCTGCGCATTTTCAATCCCGATGTCTTGGTCCATGATTTCAACCGGCTCGGCTTCACGCCGTCGGAAGCGGGCCTGTGGCGGCGCATGATCGGGCAGGCGCACGGCATCGTGCTCGTGACCGGGCCCACGGGCTCCGGCAAGACGACGACTTTGTACGCCTCGCTCAAGGAATTGGCGACCGCGGAGGTCAACGTCTGCACGATCGAAGACCCGATCGAGATGATCGACGGCAGCTTCAATCAAATGCAGGTGCAATCGAACATCGATCTGAATTTCGCCGACGGCGTGCGGGCACTGCTGCGCCAGGATCCGGACATCATCATGATCGGTGAGATTCGCGATCGCGAGACCGCCGACGTGGCCGTACAGGCGGCGCTCACCGGGCATTTGGTGCTCTCCACGCTGCACACGAACGACGCGCCCTCGGCGGTGACGCGGCTGCTCGAGCTGGGCGTGCCGTCGTATCTGATTCGCGCAACCCTGATCGGCGTGCTCGCGCAGCGCCTGGTGCGCACGCTGTGCCCCGAATGCAAGACGCCCGTGCCGCTCACCGCCGCTGCCTGGGAACAGCTGGGCGTCGGCGCCGTGCCCGCGGGAGCGCCCGCCATGATCCAGAAGGCGGTCGGCTGTCTCGAGTGCCGGCAGACGGGCTATCGAGGACGCAGCGGCGTCTACGAGCTCATGTCGGTGAGCCCCGCCCTGCAGACGGTGATCGCGGACAAGCCCGATTTGGAGCACCTGCAGCAGCTTGCGGTGCAGGGGGGCATGCGGCCGCTGCGCCACGCGGCCGCCGAAAAGGTCGCTGCCGGCCTCACGACGATCGAAGAGGCGCTCACCCTCACGCCCGATCCCCGGTAGCCTCGCCCGTCGCGGCGGCGGGAAAAACGATGCTGACCTTGGTGCCGATCTGGTTCGCACCCGAATCGATGCTCATGGTCGCGTCGAACAGGCCCGCGATCTCCGCGACGATCGCCAATCCCAAGCCACTGCCGTGACCCGGAGAATTGGGGAGGCGCACGAAACGCTCGCGCACGCGCAGGCGGTCGGCCGGGGGTATTCCGGGTCCCGTGTCCTCGACCGAGAGAAACGCTTGGCCGGCGCGCTCGCCGGTGCTCAAGGTCACGCTGCCGCCGGCCGGTGTGTACTTCAGCGCATTGTCGACGAGGTTCGAGAGCAGGTCGTCGAGCAAGGAGGGATCGGCTCGCGTGCTCACCGATGCCAGGTCCGCGCCGAGATCGATGTTCTCCTGGACGGCCCGATCCAGGAATTTGCCGAGCACCTCGCGCGCCAAGGCATCGAGGGCGACCTGTTCCCGTTTGGCGGAGAGATTCACCGCGGGGTCGGCCCGCGCGAGCGTCAACAATTGGTTGGCCGAGCGGGCGAGTTGACGGACCCCTTCCTGCAGGCTCGCGACTTGCTGCCTGACCGGTGCGGCATCGGGTTCGGCTGCCAAGGACTCGAGCTGGGCGAGCATGGCGGTGATCGGCGTGCGCAATTGGTGTGCGGTATTGGCGATGAACTGCTGTTGGGACTGCACGGAGGCGCGCAAGGTCGCGAACAGCCGGTTCAAGGTCGTCACCAGGGGCGCCAGTTCCCGCGGCGCGGTTGCCGCGACCAAGGGACGCAGATCCTGGGGCGAGCGCTCCGCCACTTCATCGCGCAGTTGCAGCACCGGTCGCAGGCCGACCTGGATGCCGACCCAGACGAGGATCAGCGTGATGTCGAGATACACGAAATCCCAGAGCAGCGTGCTCATCAGACCATAGCGCGCGACCGTCTCGTCGCCGCCGACCGGCGCCGCGACCGTCACCGTGAGCGGTCCGAGGGCGCTCGGATGCTCCTCGACGAGCAGACGCAGCTTGCGTCCGCCGACATCCACGGTCCGAAAGAACGAATTGGCCGCGCCCTCGACGACCAGGGGCGGCAAGGCCGGATCGCCCGCGAGCAGGGCGCCGCTGCGGTCGCGGACCGCGAATCGGGCGTGCGTTGGCGACTCGCCGATGACCTGCCGCTCGCCGCCGACCTCGTCCACCCGCAGGCTCAGGGACGTTTGCGCGTCCTTGAGCAGCCGGTCCGTGCTCAGCACCTGCGGCGCCACCACGTTGAAATAATGCAGCAGGCCCCCGCACAGCGCGAGCAGGCTCAGGGGGATCGCGAGCCAGAAGATCAGCTTGCGGCTGATCGAGGTCACTTGCCCTCTTCCAGGCGATAGCCGAGTCCGCGCAGGCTGCGGATCGTCGCCGCGTTGCCGAGCTTGCTGCGCAGGCGCGAGACATGGACCTCGACCGCGTTCGCGGTCGTGTCCTGGTCCGCCGTCGCGAGGGCCTGTTGAATACGTTCCTTCGGCACGATCAGGCCCGTGCGCCGCACGAGGACCTCGAGCACGAGCCATTCACGCGCCGTCAGTTCCACCTCCGTCTCGTCGATGCAGAGGCGCCTGCCGACCAGATCGACCGAGAGGCGATTGAGCTTGATCAGGCCCTGGCGGGCGGCACCGGCACGCCGCACGAGGGCGCGACAGCGCGCGGCCAATTCGGCCGGCTCGAAGGGCTTGCTGAGGAAATCATCGGCACCGAGGTCGAGTGCCTTGACCTTGTCCGCCAAGGTGCAGCGGGCGGTCAGGATCAAGGTCGGCAAACCGGCGCCGGAGGAGCGCAGACGCCGCACCAAGGACAGTCCGTCGCTGCCCGGCAGACCGATGTCGATGACCGCGACGTCGAAGGGTTCCGCGGCGATGGCCGCAAGAGCCGCTTCGGCGCTCGCGGTGCGCAGGACGGAGAACTTGGCGGCGACGAGTCCACGCGCCACCGCCTCGGCGACCAGATCGTCGTCCTCGACGATTAGCAGGCGCACGGGCTGCCCCTAGCGATCGCTGTTCGCCACCCGATCCGCGGGGGTGTCGGGCTCTTCGCCCCCGAACGGCCCGCGCCGCACGGGCGCGAGCGAACGCAGCTTGGCCTCGTAGGCTTTCGCAAACGCTTCGACAAACAAATGCGGGAAGCCGCCCGACGGTGCCTGTGCGAGGCTCGCGAACAGTTCCGCGTACAAATCCCAGTAGCGACCCTTGTTCTGCGCGCCGAACATGCCGCGCTTGGCGCCGCGCTCGAAGCGCTCGGCGAGCTGTGCCGGCTCGAAGCGGCCGAGCAGTTCCGTGAGCGCCGTTTGCATGGCGACGAAAGTCGCCGCCTGTTGGGCCTTGAGATCCCGAAAGTTGTCGCGCATCGACTCGACCGAGCCCGCGCGACTCGAGAGCGTGTTCAACAGCCGGACGAGGGTCTCGTCGACGCCATCGTTGAAATTCCAGGCGGATTCCTTGGCCTCCTCGGAGGCGGCCGGCAGACGGAAGCGGCTGCCGAACTCAGCCCGCGTCTGATTCAAATCCATGATCCCGAGCACCGACTCGCGCAGCAGTTGGCCCGCGAGCTGCAGGGCGTTGGCTCGTGCCTCGCCGCTGACGCGGCGAGGATCGATGCCTGCACCGCGACAAAAGGCGCTCAAGCCGGAATCGCCGTCACCATCGTAGAACTGGGGTACCTGACCCCGGGGCGCCGGCGGCGGGGACGCCACGACGGGCGGCGTGGGGTCGCGATCGACTTTCAGCGGACGGGTCATCATGTGCCAGGCAGCGCCGCCGGCAGGTTCTTCGACCGCCGCCGGCGCCACGCTCTGGCCGTAGACGTTGCGTGCCGCCGCGCCGGGCGAGACGCCGAAGTTGCCGCTGCCCGATGGCTCCAGTAGTTCGCTCAAATCCAGGTCGGCGCCGATGTCGTTGGCGATCGATTTCTTCAGGGCCGAGGCGGCACGGCTCTCGCCGAAGGGTAAGACCGCGCTTTCATCGGGCGGAAAATCGTTCGACTGCTCGATGCTGACGAGCATCTCGTATTCGCCGATGCGGATGTAGTCCCCGTCCTTCAGCACGTACTCGTGGAATTTGCCCAAGGGGACCTGCGCGCCGTTGACGTAGGTGCCGTTGGAGCTCGTGTCCACGAGCAGATAGGTCCCGGCGCGAAAATCCACGCGTGCGTGTTTGCCCGAGAGGTAGCGCTCCGGGTCAGGTAGAATCCACGCGTTGTCGTTGCCACGACCGATGGTTCCGCCGTGGACGCTGAATACCTTGCTCGCCTGATTGCCCAGGCGGCCGGCGTGTTCACTGACTATCCGCAATCGCAAGGCCATTCTGTACTCCGAAGCCAGCGGTGAGGATTTGCGCTAGGGCCTTGTATAATATGACTAAACAGTATCAATGTCGGAGCTCAGCTAAATGGCCGCGAGTCACATTTTCAAAGTTCTGTTCGTGAATCAGGGCAAGGTCTACGAGATCTATGCACGCAAAGTCAGTCACGGCGATCTTTTCGGGTTCATCGCGGTCGAAGAACTGGTGTTCGGGGAGCGCTCCTCGGTGGTGGTCGACCCCGCCGAAGAGAAGATAAAGGCCGAATTCCACGAAGTAAAGCGGACTTACCTGCCCATGCACTCGGTGCTGCGTATCGATGAGGTGAAGAAGCAAGGTGTCAGCAAGATCGTCGCTCTCGAAGGGTCGAACGTGGCTCAGTTTCCGATGCCGATCTATCCGCCCGGGAGCGATTCCAACGCGCGCAAATAGCGGCCCGGGGCGAGGGTTCTGATCATGTTCACGCTGCAGGGAGCGCCCGCGCTCTCGCCGTTTCGTCTCGACAAGCTGCTCGAAGGGCTGCGCGCCGTCCGGCCGGACGTCAGCGCGGTTTCCGCGCATTTCGTGCATTTCGTGACCGCGGTCGGCGCGCTCGGCACCCGGGAGCTCGCGCTGCTCGAACGGCTGCTGAGCTATGGGCCGCAGTACGCGGATTGCGGGCTGCCACCCGGCGGGTTCGCGCACCACACGCTGCACGTGACGCCGCGGGTCGGCACCGTGTCGCCCTGGTCGAGCAAGGGGACCGACATCGCCAAGGTCTGCGGTCTCACCGATGTCCGACGCCTGGAGCGGGGGATCGCCTACCGGGTGGCCGCCGACGCGGACCTCGGACCGGCGGATCTGCGTGCACTCGGTGCGCTGCTGCACGATCGCATGACCGAATCCCTGTGGCTGGGCGAGGTCGATCTGGACGTGTTCTTCGCGCCCGCCGCGCCGCGTCCCCTGCGCGTCGTGCCCGCCGGGGCCGGCGCCGCTTCGGTCGCGGCCGGCCGCAGGGCGCTCGAAGAGGCCAACCGCAGCTGGGGTCTGGCGCTCTCGGCCGACGAGATCGACTATCTGGTCGATGCTTTTCGCCGACTCGGCCGCGATCCGACCGATGTCGAGCTGATGATGTTCGCGCAGGCCAACTCCGAACACTGTCGTCACAAGATTTTCAACGCCGAATTCGTCGTCGACGGCGAGCCGATGCCGTCCTCGCTGTTCGACATGATCCGGGCCACTTACCGGCGCAACGCCGTGGGTGTGCTGTCGGCCTATCGGGACAACGCCGCGGTCATCGAGGGGCCGATCGGCGAGCGCTTCTTTCCGGATCCGGCCACGCAGCGGTATCGGTCGCTGCGCGAGCCCATCGACATCCTGATGAAGGTGGAAACGCACAATCATCCGACCGCGATTTCGCCGTTCCCGGGAGCCGCCACGGGCGCGGGTGGCGAGATTCGCGACGAAGGCGCGACCGGGATCGGCGCCAAGCCGAAGGCGGGACTTTGCGGCTTCTCCGTTTCCAATCTGCATCTACCGGGTTTGCCCCAGCCCTGGGAAGCCCCGCCACGGAAGCCCGAACGCATCGCCTCGGCGCTCGAGATCATGCTCTCGGGTCCCATCGGCGCCGCGGCATTCAACAACGAGTTCGGGCGGCCGAACATCTGCGGCTATTTTCGCGTGTTCGAACAGGCCGGCGTCGAAGCCGGACGGGCACTCGTGCGCGGTTATCACAAGCCGATCATGATCGCCGGCGGCCTCGGTAACATCCGCCGTCCCGACGTCGAGAAGGGCGACGTGCGCGTCGGCGCACCGCTCGTCGTGCTGGGTGGGCCGGGGATGCTGATCGGCCTCGGCGGCGGTGCCGCTTCCTCCGTGGGCAGCGGGCAAAGCTCCCGGGATCTGGATTTCGCCTCGGTGCAGCGGGGCAACGCCGAGATCCAGCGGCGCGCGCAGGAGGTCATCGACCGATGCTGGGCGCTGGGCGAGCGCAACCCCATCCTGCTGATTCACGATGTCGGCGCCGGCGGTTTGTCGAATGCCCTGCCCGAAGCGATTGCCCACAGCCGCCGCGGCGGGCGCATCGACCTGCGCACGATTCCCTCCGCCGAGCCCGAGCTCTCGCCGATGGAGATCTGGTGCAACGAGGCGCAGGAGCGCTACGTGCTCGCGTTGGCGCCCGACAGTCTTGCTTCGTTCGCGGCGCTGTGCGCGCGCGAGCGCTGTCCCCATGCGGTCGTCGGCGAGATCACCGACGATGGCCGTCTGCTCGTCACCGACCCGCTGCTCGGAGGCACGCCGGTCGACATGCCGATCGAGGTGCTGCTCGGCAAGGCGCCGCGCATGCTGCGCGACGTACGCTCGCTACCGAAGCTCGTCCCGGCCGCCGACACCAGCGGCGTCACGATCGCCGAGTCGCTGCAGCGCCTGCTGCAACTACCGACGATCGCCGACAAGTCCTTCCTGATCACGATCGGCGACCGCAGCGTCGGCGGCCTGATCCATCGCGACCAGATGGTGGGACCCTGGCAGGTCCCGGTCGCCGATGTCGCGGTCACGGCGAGCAGCTATACCGGATACACGGGTGAGGCCATGGCGATGGGCGAACGCGCACCGGTCGCCGTGCTCGACCCTCCCGCCTCGGGTCGCTTGGCGGTGGCCGAGGCCATCACCAATCTGCTCGCGGCCGACGTCGGCAGTCTGCAGGAGATACGGCTGTCGGCCAATTGGATGGCCGCCTGCGGCCAACCCGGCGAGGACGCCGACTTGTATGCCACCGTGCGCGCCGTCGGGGTTGAGCTTTGCGCCGCCCTCGGCATCACGATTCCGGTCGGCAAGGATTCGCTGTCGATGCGCACCGCCTGGCAGGATGCCGCCGGCGAGCACCTGGTACTCGCGCCGATTTCCCTGATCGCGTCGGCCTTCGCCCCGGTTCGCGACGTACGGCGCACGCTCACGCCGCAGCTGGATCTGTCCCTCGAGACGCAGCTGCTGGTCATCGATTTGGGCTTCGGCCAGGACCGGCTCGGAGGCTCCTGTTGGTCGCAGGTCGTCGGTCGGTCGGGCGGCGCCGTGCCCGATTTGGACCGCCCGGAATTGCTGCAGGCATTCTTCTCCGCCCTGCGCGAACTGAAGGACGCGGGTCTCGTGCTCGCCTATCACGACCGCTCCGATGGCGGCTTGGTGCTGACCTTGCTCGAGATGGCGTTCGCCTCGCACTGCGGCCTCGACGTCGATCTCGGCAAGGTGCGCGACGTCGCGGCTGCGGCGTTTGCCGAGGAACTCGGCGCGGTCGTGCAGATCGCCTCGGCGCGCCTGCCGGAGGCCTACGCGATCCTCGCACGCCATGGACTCGAGAACGCCGCCCGCAGCGTCGCCCGTCCCGTCAGCCGCGATCATGTCACGCTGCATGCCAACGGCGAACTCGTTCATGCGGCCGCGCGCATCGAGCTGCACCGCCTGTGGAGCGAAACCTCGTTCCGCATGCAGGCGCTGCGCGACAATCCCGAGTGCGCGCTCAGCGAGTTCGACCGCCTGCTCGACGCGGCGGACCCGGGCCTGCATGCCCGATTGAGTTTCGATCCCGGCGAGGACGTCGCCGCTCCGTATATCGCCACCGGCATGCGCCCCCGGATCGCGATCCTGCGCGAGCAGGGTGTGAACAGCCAGACGGAAATGGCGGCTGTGTTCACGCGCAGCGGCTTCGACGCCTACGACGTGCACATGACCGACGTGCTCTCGGGAAGCTTGCGTCTGGAGGGTTTCCACGGACTGGTCGCCTGCGGGGGATTCTCGTATGGCGACGTGCTCGGGGCGGGCGAGGGCTGGGCGAAGTCGATCCTGTTCAACGCGCGCGCCCGCGACGAGTTCACGGCGTTTTTCGCCCGCCCGTCGACCTTCACCCTGGGCGTCTGCAACGGCTGCCAGATGTTGTCGGCGCTGCAGGAGATCGTGCCGGGCAGCGAGGGATGGCCGCGTTTCGTGCGCAACCGCTCCGAACAATACGAGGCCCGTCTCGCGCTGGTGCGCGTGCCCGAGTCGCGCTCCGTGCTGTTCGCCGGCATGCACGGGTCCGTGCTGCCCATCGCCGTGGCGCACGGAGAGGGCTATGCCGAGTTTGGCGGCGCCGGGATCCGCGCGGGGATCGGTGAGGGCGGGCCAGGGGCGGCCGGCCTCTACGCCCGCCGCCAGGGCAGCCTGCAGTTCGTCGATCACTACGAAGCGGTCACGGAACGCTATCCGTTCAATCCCAACGGTTCACCGCTGGGCCTTGCGGGCATTTGCAACGACGACGGCCGGGTGACTGCGATCATGCCGCATCCGGAGCGCGTGTATCGCACGGTGCAGAACTCCTGGGCACCGCGCGAATGGGGCGAAGACGGCGGCTGGACGCGCCTGTTCAGGAACGCGCGACTGTTTCTGGCCTGAGCCTCAGGCGCTCGCTTCGCTCGCGCTCGGCACGACGAATTTACGGAAGGTCATGGCCTGGAGCAGCCGCGCTTTGCGCACGAAGGTCTGATACAGCAGGTCGCGCATGACTTCGAGCAGCACGCCCGCGCGCTCGGCATTGAGCGACGGCTGATTCGGCCACGGATCGCTGTCGCTGCCGAACAGCACGGCGCGCATGATTCCGAAGGTCTCGTCGTCCAGGGCCGCGAGTTCGCGGATTTCCTGCAGCGTGTCGAACAACTCGAGTTTGCCCCGTTCACCGAGCTCGCGGAACAGGGATTGCGCCGTGCGGCGGCTCATCGAGCCGAAGGCATTGAAGCACGCGGCCGCATAACAGGAGAGCGCCTCCTTGAACAGGGACTCCGCTTCCTCGGGCAGATAGGTGAGCGGAAAGGTCTCGCGTGCTCGCTCCACCTCGATGTAGTTGCCGGACAGTTCGATGCGGGCCGGATTGAAGGAGCGGATCGCGAACTTGAGAAAGACCGGCTCGCCGCAGGCGTCGCAGCGAAAACCGATTCCCGCATGCTTGGGGCGGCGGGTGTTCAGATCCTCGAACCGCGGCACGGCCACGGGGGATAGATGCGTCAGCGTCTGACAATGGGGGCAGGTCAGTGCGATGCCTTGAAACTCGACATGAAGTTCGTTCTGCGTGTCGATGTAGATCGTCATATCACCCCTGGAGTGGCTTGTAGCGGATCCGGTGCGGCTGGGCGGCGTCCTCGCCCTTGCGTCGTTTCAAGTCTTCGGTGTATTCCTGGTAATTGCCTTCGAACCAGACTACTTGGGAGTCCCCCTCGAACGCAAGAATGTGGGTGGCGATGCGGTCCAGGAACCAGCGATCGTGCGAGATCACGACGGCGCAGCCGGGGAAGGCGACGAGCGCCTCTTCCAGCGCGCGCAGCGTCTCGATATCGAGGTCGTTGGTCGGTTCGTCGAGCAGCAGGACGTTGCCTCCCGATTTCAGCACCTTCGCAAGGTGCACGCGGTTGCGCTCGCCCCCCGACAGGTCGCCGATCAGCTGTTGCTGCTGCACGCCCTTGAAATTGAAGCGACCGACGTAGCCGCGCGAGGAGGTCTCGTAGTTGCCGACCTTGATCAGATCGAGGCCGCCGGAAATCTCCTGCCACACCGTGTTCTTGTCGCCCAAGGCCTGGCGCGACTGATCGACATAGGCGAGCTTGACCGTGGGGCCCGTGCGGATCTCGCCGGCGTCCGGTTTGTCGAGGCCCGCGAGCATCCGAAACAGCGTGGTCTTGCCCGCGCCGTTCGGACCGATGATGCCGACGATGCCGCCCGCGGGCAGGCTGAAGCTCAGCGAGTCGATCAGCAGACGCTCGCCGAAGGCCTTGCGCACGCCCTTGCATTCGATGACGAGGTCGCCGAGCCGGTCGCCGGGCGGGATGTAGATCTCGTTGGTCTCGTTGCGCTTCTGGAACTCCTGCGACGCGAGTTCCTCGTAGCGCTGCAGGCGTGCCTTCGACTTCGCCTGGCGCGCCTTGGGGTTCGTGCGCACCCATTCCAATTCGCGTTTCAGCGTTTTCGCGAGCGCGTCCTGCTGGCGATTTTCCTGGGCCAGGCGCTGCTCCTTCTGTTCCAACCACGACGAATAATTGCCCTGCCAGGGGATGCCGTGACCGCGGTCGAGTTCGAGGATCCACTCGGCGACGTTGTCGAGGAAGTAGCGGTCGTGGGTGACCGCAATGACGGTGCTCGGATATTCGTCGAGAAAATGTTCCAGCCAGGCGACCGACTCGGCGTCCAAGTGGTTCGTCGGCTCGTCGAGCAGGAGCATGTCGGGTTTGGATAGCAGCAGGCGGCACAGAGCGACCCGGCGCTTCTCGCCGCCCGAGAGCTTGCCGACGACGGCATCCCAGGGCGGCAGGCGCAGGGAGTCCGCGGCGATTTCGAGTTTGCGCTCGAGCTCCCAGCCGCCGACCGCGTCGATCTTGTCCTGCATCTTCGCCTGTTCTTCCATCAACTTGTTCATCTCGTCGTCCGACATCGGCTCGGCGAAGCGATCGCTGATCGCATTGAAGCGATCGATCAGGCCCTGCACGTCACCGACACCCTCGACGACGACTTCACGCACGGTCTTCGTCTCGTCGAGTTCCGGTTCCTGCGGCAGATAGCCGACCTTGATGCCGGGCTGCGGGCGGGCCTCGCCCTCGATGTCCTGGTCGTTGCCGGCCATGATCTTCAGCAGCGTCGACTTGCCCGAGCCGTTGAGCCCGAGGACGCCGATCTTCGCGCCCGGGAAAAAACTCAAGCTGATGTCGCGCAAGATGATGCGCTTGGGTGGCACGACTTTGCCAACCCGGTTCATGGTGTAGATGAACTGAGCCATGCGGAAACCTACGGTGCAGTGAACGACGGGGAAAGGGACCCGAATCGGCGGAGATTATCCGCGAGTACCCGAAGCTTGTCACGGCCCGTGCCGCGCGTGCTAGGCTGCGATGCGAGATGCCTCCTTCCGCCGTCACCGTCGTTGCTGGAGACGCGACCGCCCGCTATGGATTCGCCAGCGGTCACCCGTTCGGCACCGATCGGCAGGAACATTTCTTGCGCGAGCTGTCGGCCCAGGGGCTGGCCGGCGCGGTGCGCGTCGTGGCGCCGCGGATGGCGAGCGACGTCGAGCTGGCCTTGTTCCACACCCCGGCCTACGTCGACTTCGTGCAACGCCGCTCGGTGCGCGGCGACGGATTCCTCGACGGCGGCGATACGCCGGCGTTCAAGGGCGTGTTCGAAGCGGCGGGCGCCGTCGTGGGCGCGACGCTGGTCGCCGTCCAAGCCCTGATGTCGGGTGCGGCGAGGCGTGCCTTCGTGCCGATCGCGGGTCTCCACCACGCGGCGCGTGCCGGTGCGGCGGGCTTTTGCGTGTTCAACGACTGCGGCGTGGCCGTCGAGAGCCTGCGTCGCGAACACGGCCTTCGCCGCATTGCCTACGTCGATATCGACGCCCACCACGGCGATGGGGTGTTCTACGCCTTCGAGGAGGACGGCGACCTCGTTTTCGCGGACATACACGAGGATGGGCGCGATCTTTTCCCGGGTACCGGGGCGCGGGAGGAGAGCGGCCGCGGCGCCGCCGCCGGTACGAAGCTCAATCTGCCGCTCGCGCCCGGTGCCGGGGACGAGGAGTTTCTCTCGGCCTGGGCCGAGGTCGAGGCGCATCTGGAGCGTTTTCCGAGCGAATTCATTCTGTTCCAATGCGGCGCCGACAGCCTCGCCGGGGATCCGATCACGCATCTGCGGTACAGCGAAGCCGCGCATGCCCACGCCGCGAAGCGCTTGTGCGCGATTGCCGACGCCCAAGGGCATGGGCGGGTGCTCGGCATGGGCGGCGGCGGCTACAACCGGCGCAATCTCGCCCGCGCCTGGACGGCCGTCGTGCGCACGTTTCTCGATGGGGAATCGGCTACAATTCACGGCTGATTTTGGCGCGGCCACCCGCGTACACCCGCGGCCACCAATGGGAGAGGTTTTGCATGTTCAGTCCTGAGATGACGATCGCCGGTTTCGATCCCGAGCTGGCCGGTTCGATGGCGAACGAACGCCAGCGGCAGGAGGACCACATCGAATTGATCGCCTCCGAGAATTACGCGAGCCCGCGCGTCCTGGAGGCGCAAGGGTCGGTGCTGACCAACAAATATGCGGAAGGCTATCCCGGCAAGCGCTATTACGGGGGCTGCGAGTTCGTCGACGTGGCCGAACATCTGGCGATCGAGCGGGCCAAGCAGCTGTTCGGCGCGGCCTATGCGAACGTGCAACCGCACTCCGGGTCGCAGGCGAATGCCGCCGTCTACCTCGCCCTGCTCAATCCGGGCGATACGATCCTCGGGATGAGTCTCGATCACGGCGGTCATCTCACGCATGGCGCGAAGGTGAATTTCTCCGGCAAGATCTTCAAGGCGTTTCAGTACGGGATCCGGCACGACACCGGGGAGATCGATTACGATCAAGTCGGACAACTCGCCCAGGAACACAAGCCGAAACTCATCATCGCGGGTTTCTCGGCCTATTCGCGCACGATCGATTGGGCGCGCTTTCGCAAGATCGCCGATTCGGTGGGCGCGTACTTCCATGTCGACATGGCCCACATCGCCGGTCTCGTCGCGGCCGGCGTCTGTCCGAACCCGGTTCCCCACGCCGACGTCGTCACGACCACGACCCACAAGACCCTGCGCGGACCCCGCGGCGGCCTGATCCTCGCCCGGCCGCATCCCGACCTGCACAAGAAGTTCAACTCCCTCGTGTTCCCGGGCACCCAAGGCGGCCCCTTGATGCACGTGATCGCGGCCAAGGCGGTTGCATTCCTGGAAGCCCTGCAGCCCGAGTTCAAGACCTACTCGCAGCAGGTCGTCAAGAACGCCCAGGCGATGACCGCAGTGCTGCAGTCACGCGGCTACAAGATCGTTTCGGGGGGCACCGACAACCACTTGTTCCTGCTCGATCTCGTCGACAAGAACATCACCGGCAAGGACGCCGACGCGGCGCTCGGCAGCGCGCACATCACCGTCAACAAGAACGCCGTGCCCAACGATCCGCGTCCGCCGGCGATCACGAGCGGATTGCGCATCGGCACGCCGGCCGTCACGACTCGCGGTTTCAAGGAGCCGGAGGTGCGGCAATTGGCGAACTGGATCGCCGACGTGCTCGATCACCTCGGCGCAGAGTCGGTTGTGGAGCGTGTCCGCTCCGAGGTAGTCGCGATATGCAAGCGCTTTCCGGTTTATGGCTGAACGCTCGGTGGGCGGCGTCGGAACCGGCCTGAGCGGCTCCGATGTATTGTCCTTTTTGCGGCCACACCGAGACTAAAGTCATCGATTCGCGCCTCGCCGGCGAGGGGCGGCAGATTCGTCGTCGGCGCGAGTGTCTTGCGTGCACGGAACGCTTCACGACCTTCGAGGGCGCGGAGCTGCTCTTGCCGACCGTGGTCAAGAGCGATCGCAGCCGCGAACCCTTCGACGAGAGCAAACTGCGCGGCGGTATGCAGCGGGCCCTCGAGAAGCGCCCGGTCAGTCGGGAAGCGATCGAGGACGCCGTCGCGCGGATCTGCCACAAGCTGCGCAGTCTCGGCGAACGCGAGATCGCCTCGCGCAGTGTCGGCGAGATGGTGATGGAGGAGCTGCGACACCTCGACGAGGTCGGGTACGTCCGCTTCGCGTCGGTCTATCGCAGCTTTCAAGACATCGAAGCGTTTCGCACCGAGATCGATCAGCTGCGTCATCAGCGCAAACGCCGGGAGCCCGGCGGCAAGCAACAGCTCCCCTGGCTGCCCGGCATGGATCCGGACGACGGCGAGCAATGACCGAGCTCCTCTCAGTGGGGGGGCGCGCCCCCGATGGCGCCGATGCGGCGCTGATGCACCAGGCCTTGGAACTCGCGGAGCGCGGGCTGTACACGACGGACCCGAACCCGCGGGTCGGCTGCGTGCTCGTGCGCGACGGCGTCGTCGTCGGAACCGGGTTCCATGCGCGCGCCGGCGAGCCGCATGCCGAAGTGATGGCGCTGCGCGCGGCCGGCGATGCGGCGCGCGGCGCCACCGCCTACGTGACCCTCGAACCCTGCAGTCACACCGGCCGCACGCCACCCTGTGCCGACGCCCTGATCGGCGCGGGTATCGCGCGCGTGCACTGCGCGACGGTCGATCCGAATCCGCGTGTCGCGGGCGCCGGCATCGCGCGGCTCGAAGCACAGGGCATCCCCGTCTCGGTCGGGCTGCTGGCCTCCGAGGCTCGGGCCCTCAATGCCGGATTCTTTTCCCGCTTCGAACGGCAGCGACCCTATGTGCGCCTGAAGCTCGCGATGAGCCTCGATGGGCGCACGGCGCGCGCCGACGGCCGTCGCGCCTGGATCACGGGCGAGGCGGCGCGCGCCGACGTGCAGCACTGGCGGGCGCGCAGCTCGGCCGTGCTCACGGGCGCCGGTACCGTGCGCAGCGACGATCCGCGGCTCGACGTTCGCCTGCACTACGGG
>Ga0116230_10000588_pt1 | contig 32242 bp, 17 predicted proteins | sample S1TSphfallax_3_FD_88678 | JGI IMG/M metagenome (GOLD analysis project Ga0116230, IMG submission 88678) | Host-associated microbial communities from peat moss isolated from Minnesota, USA - S1T2_Fd - Sphagnum fallax MG | ecosystem: Host-associated > Plants > Peat moss > Unclassified | place... | reverse complement strand
TATAGGTTGCGGATTCCATCAGACTTGCGGTGAGTCCGGGAGCGACCGCGATGGCACTGACCGTCGTCGTCGCGGCGATCGTCACCGGGCCCGTGTACCGGGTCGAGGAAGCGGTCGGCGACGAGCCGTCGGTCGTGTAGAAAATGGCGGCGTCCGGCGTGGTATCGGCCATGGTCACCGCCAAAGTCCCGGTAAAGCTCTCGGTTCCGGGGCTCAGAGTCGGCGTTGCCGTCGCCGCCTGCCCCCCAAGAAGACCGTACACGTCCAGTTGGTATTGCGTTCCCAGGTAGACCTTCCCGTTGACGACGGTCGGCACAATGAACTTGACCGCCGGCCCAGCCGCGTCCCGCGCGGCGTTGGTGCCGGTAGAGTAGAGCGTGGTAGCCACATTGGCGGCGTTGTGGGCCGTCATGACGGCGGCGCCGCTTTTCGCGTACTGGCTGGTATTGACGCTCCAGACAATTCCCTGCGTCGTTCCATTGGCAGAAATGGTGAGGTTCGCGCCCGGATATCCGAATTTCTCCGCGGAAACCGCGGTCGGGCCGGTCAACTGGCCGGCCACCAGCGGGAACGCCTTAAGCGTGTCGTTCTGGCCCGCGTAGTAGACCGTGCCGTTCCAGTACGCGGGAGTGCTCCAGGATCCCGTGTTGCCAACCGCGTCGGGCACCCCCTGCACCACTTCGTCGCCGCTCGCGTGGTATCCGCCAAGATTCTCCCGATTGAGCAGATAGGCCTTGCCCGATTTTCCCGCCTGCACCAGAAGGTGCGGGTAGCTCCCCGTCGTCTGCGTGGGAAGAATGACAATCCCGCCCGATCCAAGGTCGCCGTCGGAGGCATCCAGCGCGGCCTGGTTGAATGGCGTGAACTCATCCTGAACCGTGGGCACGCCATTGGCCAGATCCAGATTGAGAACGCTGTCGCCGTAGTCCATCCCGCCCGTGTAAGGCAGGGCCCCGGTGTAGTCGCCGTTCCCGGTAGGGACGAACATGCGGCCGAAGGGATGATTGACCGGATCGGCAATTTCCGCCGCCAGTCCCACGCCAGTCATCCAGACTCCCGCACCGACGCCGTTCGGAGAAGCGCAATAAACGCCCGTAGGCTTGAGCGTCGCGGCGGAAAATCCCAGGATCCAGCCGTGCCACGGCCCGTTGTCGCCATGGGCCGCGAACCCGGCATACACCACTCCATGCAACAGCAGCAGTCCAGGCCGCTGATTTTCCCACTCCGAGTCGAAGGTCAACTGCCCGCCCGCGCTGCCGTTTCCCGTGCCGGCAATCGTCGGCAAGATAACAACGGGCCCTCCAAACTTCTCCGCGCCCGAGGCGATATCCAGAGCATGCAAACGCTGGACGAACGCGGTCCCTTCCATCGTCTTGCTCACCACATAGAGCGTTCCGGTCGAGGGATCGATGACCGGAGTTCCCGTAATTCCCACCTCCGGCGAAATGTCGCTGCTCAGCAGCGACGAAGGAACCGTAGTCGCCCCGGAGGCGGCGCCATGCGCCGCGGTCAGCAGAGAAGCGAACCACAGCGGACTCGCATCCCCGCCCGCATTGCTGTCCGCGTCGAAAGCGTAGACGCTGTCGTGCTCCGTTGCCACGTAAACCACATTGTGCGGCGTCCCGCCGATCGCGACGTCGGGAACGTAGAGCGGCTGCGCGTACACATATCCGTCCACGCTCTGCGAAAACAACTTGCCGAACTGCGTCGAATTCACATTGGCGAGAGTCAGAATCGTCTCATTCAGGTTCTGTCCGGTACGCTCCGTGTCGTAGCCGGAGGTCGTTACGCTCACCTGCGCCGCCAGAAAAACGCTGCTGCCGGCCGCCAGCAGCGCGCTCAGCCACAACGCCCGTCCTGGATAGAAACGCAACGCTCCCGCCGCCTTCCAAGGTGTGCCTGCCACTGGATCTTTCCTTCCGCCGACTTGCATTCCGGTTGCCATTCGTTTCCATTTCTCCAGCGCTCGCCGAGCGCGGCTATCGGATCGCCTCAGCCCCGTCTCCGCAACGGAAAGGCGATCCATTCGTACCCGTTGCCCCATGGAATTCCTGGGCAACCTTTAGGAAACGAGTCCCCGGAGCTTATCGCGCCGGATTTGCCGCCGCTCAAGTTGTCCAGGTCACCGCGCGAGCGCCACCTGCGTCTCCTGCCATGTCGCTTGGTCACTTGATTGTTATCGGTATTGTAAAGCTTCGTTGTGCAGTAACGCTCACTGGAAACCGCCAATTCTCACTTGGCCACGCTCTCAAGGTGCAATGCGATCCCGGTGCCATCTCCATGTTGCGTCGCGCTTCCAGATTCGAGGCTAATCCATGGACCCCTTCCGAGTTGGAAAACTTCCCGAAAATTCAGAACGAATTTCGGAATTTCTCTAGCGGTACGTCGTAATAGCGAAATCAAGCGTCGTTCCGGCCGCGAAACGACTCGCAAAGCGCGGAAAATGGACAAGAAATGTAAGGGGTAGGCGGGAAATAGGTTCTTTCCGGAAGTACGAAAGAGAAGGGGCGCGATTACCAAAGGGTGAGTCGAAGTTTCTTGGATTCAGGGTATAGTCATCTCAGGGTTGCAACGGATTTCCTTTCTAAACGGGAGGGAACAAACCGAAAGATTCAACGGTTCGGACCGTATGCACCAACGGCGCGACTCTTCTCGACTAACGGGCGTCACCCCCGCCCCAGATAGGAAAGATCGCTCGATAGACTGCCTCATTGCCTCGACCCGACGTTCGTTTCACGGAAACCTGGCGTAAAGCCCAGGTACGGCGATTCGGCAATTCCTTGTCCTATGTGCCAATGAGTGGCGGCTTAAGAAGTCGCACCACACTATCCACAATTCGATTTGCCCTTTTCCCAATGTCTTCATGGTTGCCCCATGTCCTTAAGGCACCTTGAAGTTTCTTTCCCCCGGCAGGTCAGTCGAAGGCGGCGATGTGTTCCCATCTGAAACTTATGGCGTTTGCTGCCAACTCGGCTTAGTGAGGCTAAGTCGCGCGACGTCTTCCTACAGGGAAACGCAACCGCGGCTCGCCATCATCGCTCGTTCAACGTCCGGAGCATGTTGCTTCGCCTGCGGGGTATCCATCGCGGGCGAAACTCTGCCGGCGCCGCATCGGGGCTTTCGCAACCAGCCCCGTCACATTCGCTAGGGCTCGTTTCGCGCCCGCAAATTCAGGTCTAAGGCCAGCCGTTTCAAGCTTGCAATGGAGAACTCCCGTGGATGACAAGCATCGCGTTTCAATCGGTTTGCTTCAGCTTTGCGACCTGGTATTGGTAACGCTGACATTCGTTCTAACCACGATCTTCATCGTGAAGTCGGGACACCAGGTCACCCTCGTCCAGTTTCTCGCCATGAGAACCCGCGTCGTGAACTTTGCCATTTTCATCGCCGCGCTGGCAATGTGTCATTGCGTCTTTCTCATTTGCGGACTCTACCGGTCGCGGCGGCTCTCGCAACGGCGTGCCGAAGTGCTCGACATCGTAAAGGCGATCACCCTCACCAGCGCTTGTTTCGCCATCCTCAGCGTAGTCTTTTCGGTCCGCATGATCACCCTCCCTTTCCTGGTTGTCTTCTGGGCGCTGGGGTTGGTCATCGTGACCGTGGCAAGACTCTCCTTGCGCCTTTTCGCAGCCCACCTGCGAGCCCGCGGGAAAGACCTCCGCTACATGCTCATTTTGGGATCGAATCGGAGAGCTGTCGATTTCGCGGAGACAATCTTATCCCATCCTGAGCGCGGCTTCCGCATACTTGGATTTGTCGACGATGCCTGGCCCGGCATGAGCGTGGTCGAGTCGACCGGCCTCAAAGTCGTCAGCGATTACGCCGGCCTGGCCGAATATCTGCGCAAGAACGTCGTCGATGAAGTCGCCGTCTTCCTTCCGCTCGGCTCGTTCTACAAGCACTCGTCCGAGGTCGCCATGCTGTGTCAGGAGCACGGCATCATCATGCGCTTCAACTCCAATGTCTTCGGTTTGAAAACGTCCCGCTGGCGATCTGAAGATTTCGAGGGCGACCAGTACGTCACCACGTCCACCGGTCTCAGCGAGCCATGGCAGCAGGGAATCAAGCGGGGAATCGACATCGCCGTCGCCCTCATCGCTCTTCTTCTGCTCTCGCCGCTGCTCATCGCGACCGCGATCGCCGTCAAGCTCACCTCGCCTGGACCGGTCTTTTTCCTTCAGGAGCGCATCGGGATCAATAAGCGCCGCTTCAAAATCTTCAAATTCCGAACCATGGTCCCCAATGCCGAAACCCTCATGGCCAAACTCGAGGCCCAGAACGAAGCCGGCGGCCCGGTCTTCAAGATGAGGAACGACCCTCGGATCACCCCCATCGGAAAGCTCCTCAGAAAAACCAGCATCGACGAGCTACCGCAGTTGCTGAACGTGTTGGCCGGAGACATGAGCCTGGTCGGGCCGAGGCCGCTGCCGGTCCGCGATTTTGAAGGCTTCAACGAGGATTGGCAGAGACGGCGATTCAGCGTCAAGCCCGGAATCACGTGCCTCTGGCAAGTCAAGGGGCGCAGCGGAATCACCTTCGACCAGTGGATGCGTCTCGACCTGCAATACCTCGACGAGTGGTCTCTCTGGCTCGACCTCAAGATTCTCGCCAAGACCGTCCCGGCTGTATTGCGAGGCTCGGGCGCCGTCTGAGCGTCACCGGTTGGAAGCCCGGATGGGACGCAGGTACGGTCCCTTCCTGGCACCGGCAAACCTGTGGGCCGCCTTGTTCCACAAATCGCGGTTCCACAAATCGCGGTTTCGCAAAGAATCGTCAGTTGCGTGTCCGGAACTTCGTGGATGTCTTCGCCGCCGCAAACGGGTTCCGGCGCGGCGTTCGCCAGGCGCATCGTCTCTCCGGTTTGCGGGAAGGACCGGCGAAAGCGGCCTCCGGGCCGCCGGCCATCGGGATGGAAGCGAAAGGCGCCGATGGCAAACAAGCGAAGCGTCGAGCGAGCGATCCGGTGCCGGCGGATCCGGAAGGTGTGGCGCAATGGAGAAGATGGCGACGGACGCAAGAATCTATGTGGCGGGTCACCGCGGGCTCGCCGGGTCGGCGCTGATGAGAGCGCTGGCGCGGTGCGGCTACTCCAATGTCGTCGCTCGCACCCACGCCGAACTCGATCTGACGGATCGGTCCCATGTTCAGGAATTCTTCGCGCGCGAAAAGCCCCAATACGTCTTTCTAGCAGCCGCAAAAGTCGGGGGGATCCTGGCCAACAGTACGTATCCGGCGGAGTTCCTGCGCGAAAATCTGGCCATCCAGACCAATGTGGTAGACGCGGCTCACCGTAACTGTGTATACCGGCTTCTATTTCTCGCTTCGAGTTGCGTTTATCCTAAAGACGCGGCGCAGCCTCTGAGGGAAGAGTCTCTGCTCACAGGTCCGCTGGAAGAAACCAACCGGGCCTACGCGATCGCCAAGATCGCCGGCATCGAAATGTGCCGGGCTTACAATCGGCAGTATGGGACGAGTTTTATGGCCGTGACGCCGACCAATCTTTACGGACCCGGGGATAACGACGACCCCGCGTCCGCTCATGTCATCCCCGCGCTCGTGCGCAAGATTTGCGACGCGAAACTCAAGCATCAGCATGCCGTCTCCATCTGGGGAACCGGCGACCAGCGACGCGAGTTTCTGCACAGCGACGACCTGGCGGATGCCTGTCTGTTCCTCATGAACCTTCCGCAGGACGAACTCGAGCCGCCGCTCCGCGACACGCAAGTGCTTCCCATGTTCAATGTGGGCTGTGGCCGCGATTTGAGCGTACGAGAATTGGCGGAGACGATCGCCGGCTTGGTTGGATTCGGCGGCCAATTGCAATTCGACGCGACGAAGCCCGAGGGCGCGCGCAGAAAGTTGTTGGATGCGACCAGGCTGCGGGAAATGGGCTGGCAGCCTCGCGTGAGCCTGCGCGAGGGACTCGGGCGCCTGGTGGAGCAAACGTTGAGCAGGGCGGTCTTGGCGTAATGCCGGGTGCCGGAACGATGCGGGATTCGGATGCGGCGCGGGCGTCGCAATGCGGTAGCGGCTTGGTTCGCCGGCAGGCTCGATCGCCGGTCGCGCCAGAGGAAAAAAAGTACGGAGGATTCACAGCATGAGCGCTTTCCCCCAGGTTTCACCGGCTTCCGCGACGCGATCCATCCTGGGCGTCCGCGTTGTGGCAAGCAGCTACGATGGGACGGTCCGAGAGTGCCTCGCATGGGGAAAAGAGCGCCAGTCGCGGGCGCTTTTCTTCGCCACCGTACACATGATTATGGAAGCCTTCGACGACCGCAAATTTCGCGATCGCCTCAACCAGGCCGATCGCGTCAATCCAGACGGGATGCCGCTGGTGTGGACCTTGCGCGCCCTGGGAGAAAAGAGCGCGCAACGGGTGTACGGGCCGGATACCACGGTCCTGCTTCTGGACGCGGCCGAAAAAGAGGGCCTTTCCGTGGGATTCTATGGAGGCAGCCAGGAAAATCTGGCTACTCTGGTTGCGGTGGTGAGCAAACGGCATTCCAATCTGAAGATTGCCTACGTCGAGAGCCCGCCGTTCCGGCCGTTGACGCCGGCCGAAGACGAGGCCGTCGTGGATCGCATCCGCGCCTCGGGAGCGCAATTGCTCTTTGTGGGACTCGGCTGCCCCAAGCAGGAGATTTGGATCACGGACCATCTAGGCCGCGTCCCCGCGGTTATGCTGGGCGTTGGCGCGGCCTTCGACTTTCTTGCCGGAAACAAACCCCAGGCGCCCCGATGGATGATGCGCAATGGCCTGGAATGGGTATTTCGTTTCGTCACCGAGCCGAGAAGACTGGCAGTGCGATATTTGAAGCACAATCCTCGCTTCGTCGGCCTGGTTCTGTGGCAACTCTTGAGATCGCCGGTCCATTGATGCGACGGAGAAAAAAGACGCTATTCTATCCCGGACACACTTTGATGCAACCACTGCGGGAACCGACAAGTTTTGGAGTCAACCGATGAACGATGCCACAAACAGCTCACTGATCGCCGGCAAGGCCTACCCTGCCCTGACTGAACACCTGCCCTACGAGGGCAAACCCTACGGCGAACCAGCCGACGGAGGCAAGTATCAGAGCCTGTCCGGGCTCCTCCAGGTCCTCCGGCGCCGCTGGAAGCTGGCGGCCGTCACGGCCCTGGTGGTTTTCGCGCTCGGGGCCGGCGTTTACTACCTGATCGCGGCCTACAGCGCCACCACCATCATTGAAATCAACAAGGACGATCCGACCGACAACGACGGCGCTCAGTCCAACGGCCCGGTCTTCAACTCCGACGACATCAAAGACGAGGTGCAGACCGACGTCAACATTCTGCAGACCGACGACAGCCTGGCGCTGGCCGTCATCCAGAAGCTGAATCTGATCAGTCAGCCGGCATTTAGCAAGACCGTCGATGCGAGCGAGAAGGGCAATCCGATCGAACGCGCCCCTCGCACCCGCGACGCGGCGCTCAATCTCTTCCACAGCCATCTCAAGGTCGACTCGCCGGCCGATAGCCGGTTGATCACCATCTTCTACAAGAGTCCCGATCCGGTCATGTCGGCAAACATCACCAACACGCTGGCGCAAACCTTCATCGACGACACGCTTTCCCGCCGCAAGCGCTCCATCCTCACGTCGTCGGACTGGCTCAAACATGAGTTGGAAGAGCTCAAAGTCCGGGCCGAGGACTCGCAGCAGAAGCTCGCCGACTACGAACGCCAAACCGGCATGGCCGGCGTCGAGTTGACCGGAGCCACCAGCGGCAACGGCACCAACACCGTCTCCATCACCCCGCAAAACACCGTGACGGCGAGGCTTTTCGCGCTCAATCAGGAGCTGACCGAGGCGGAGGCGAACCGCATCTCGACCGAAGCCGTCGATCGCCTGGTCAAGTCCAACGATCCGGAAGTCGTCCTCGGTCTCGGTCCCATGGCGGTATCCAATACCAACGGCGCTTCCAGTTCCATCAATCCGGAGTCGATCGCGGCGCTCAGCCAGTTGCGGGCCCAGGAAACCGATCTGGAGCGGCAACTCTCCGCGGCTACCGTCAAGTACGGGGAGAAAAATCCGCGCCGCATCGAGATTCAATCCCAAATCGATTCGGTGCGCAAGCAGATCGCCTCCGAGCTCGGACGCATGCGGGAGCGCGCCGCCAACGCCTACAATTACGCCAAGATCAACGAAGCCTCCATCCGGCAACAGTTCCAAAAGCAGGAAGGCGCCGCCAACGACATGGCCGACAAGAACGTCAAGCTGCAACTGCTGGCGCAAGAGGCTTTCTCCAATCAGTCCCTCTACGACAATCTCTTCTCCAAGCTGCAGACGGCGACACTGGCCTCCGGAACCAGAGCGACTCGCATCGAAATCGTCGACGAAGCCATCCCCGCCGCATTGCCCAACTTCCCCAAGCTGAGCATCTTTATTGCGGCTGTTTTCGCCGCGGGCCTGTTTTTCGGCGTCACCGTCGCCTTCCTCCGCGAAAGCATGGACAGCACGGTTCGCAACTTGCACGAATTGCCCGAAATCTACGGACACGTCTTTCCGGGGTACATCCCCAGGACGAAGATGTTCGGCTCCGACAACGTGGCGGCCAGCGGAGGCGAACTGATCACCGCGCCCAGTTCCCCGTTTTCCGAGGCTATCCGCTCCCTCCGAACCGCGCTCAGTGTCGCGGTGGCCAGCAGAAGGCCTCGGACAATCCTCGTCACCAGCGCCTTGGGAAGCGCCGGCAAGTCGACCATCACCTACAATCTCGGCGTCGCTTACGCGCAGCAAGGGGCCCGTGTCCTGCTCATCGACTGCGATCTGCGCAATCCCGACCTGCACCGGTTCTTCTCATGGCCGGCGACGCAAGGGCTCACCGAGGCTTGCGCGGACATCGACTCTCCCAATCTGCCCCCCTTGGTCCAACACTCCCACTTGCCCACGCTCTCCTTGCTGCCCGCCGGGGAACCGCCCGAGTTGCCCGCCGAGTTCTTCGCTTCGCCCGCCTTCGAAAAGCTGCTCAAGAAGGTTTCAGGCGCGTTCGACTACGTCTTGCTCGATAGTCCTCCGATCCTGGCAGTGTCCGATGCCTCGGTCATCGCGACCAAAGTGAGCGCGGTCATCGCCATCGTTCGTTCCAGGAACACCACCAAGTTGGCCGTTTCCGCGCTGGCCCAGGCCTTGCAGCGAACCGACGCGCCGGTTCTCGGCTTCGTCTTGAACGATGTGGACAATCCGAGCCTCGACGGATTTCACGAATACAGCTATTCACGTGGGAAAGGGGATCGCCTTGCTATCAATTCGTAACGCCATGGCATCGAAAACCGTCCTGAGGGCCGCGGCTGCCCTCTGCTTGAGTCTGACCTTCGCGGCGGATCTATCCGCCCAATACACGCCCGCTCCCAAGGTGGGCGGACAAGGCACCTTCGAAACGGCGCCGGGACCGAACGCCACCGACAGCCCGACCCTGAAACATCGCTTGCCGGCTCTCACCCCGGTTCCCGAGGATTTTGCCAACCTCAAGATCGCTCCGGGCTTCCTGCTCAGCATGGAGGTTTACGACACGCCGGAGTACTCCCTGGAACTCCGGGTGGACCCCAACGGAGACGTCAGCTTGCCGCTGGCCGGCAAGGTCCACCTGGCCGACCTCACCCTATCCGCGGCCTCTGAGAAGCTGGCGACGGCCTTGCGCGACGGCAAAATCCTCAACGATCCCCGCGTCAACCTCAATATCGAAGAGTACGCCGGCTCTGAAGTTACCGTCCTCGGCGAAGTTCGCAACCCCGGCCGCGTCGAAATGCTGGCGCCCAGGCACCTGGACGACGTGATCGCCATGGCCGGCGGCGAAACCGAGTTTGCCGGCAAAACCGTCGAGATTCGCCACGCGGCGGGCACCGAACCCCGCAGCGTGGTCGTCGAATACTCCCGCAGCGTCGACAACCACATCCTCAGCGATACTGTGGTCCGCCCCGGAGACACAGTCACAGTCAAGCGAGCGGGCATCGTCTACGTTCTCGGGGCAGTGAGCAGGCCCGGCGGCTATATCATGCAGGAAGATGGCAATCTGGACGTAACCCAGGCCATTGCGCTCGCCTACGGAACCACCATGGCCGCCTCCACCGGCTCCATGCGGCTGATTCGCAAGAAAGACGATGGCATGGTCCAGGAAATCCCGATCGACTACCACGCGATCGTCAAGGGCAAGATACCCCCGCCTCACTTACAGGCCGAAGATGTGATCTATGTGCCGGTCAGCAAAGCGAAGGTGATCCTCGCCTCCGGACTCGTGAACACCGGGGTTGCCGCCGCTGTAGTCTACGGCAAGCCCTAAACCGCGGCGAGTCCCGGTCTTTAACGAGTCCCGATCTTTAGCGAGTCTCGCTCCGCGGCAAGCGAGAACAAGCCGATACCGTCAACAACGAGCAAGCGTCACGCCCCTCGGGAAAACACGGAAACGACGATGCAGCCAAGCCCAATACCGACCCAGAAACGCTACCCTTTGCTGTATTGGACCACGCTCGTCTATCTCGTGGGCGTCCCGAATTTCGTTCATTTCGATACCACCGGCCGTACTGGAAACGCTCTCAATCTTACCTCGATCAGCACCATCGTTCTGGCCTGCATAGCGGGCTATGTGCTCACCCTGGTGCTGCTTTTCGACTCGCGGCCGCTGATGGCCCGCAAAATCGATATCAAGATCTGGTTGTGGGTCGCGCTGCTCGTCGAACTGCTCATCGCGGTCGCCTTGCATCCGTCAAGCCGCCTCACACCGCCCTCGGCCCTGGGGCCGCTTCTCTCCTGCTTCCGGTTGGGGCAGTGGGTGGTCGCCTTTGGCCTGATTGCCGCCCTCTACACGCGCACCGCGCCCGAGCAGGCGAACCGCCTTGTAGTTCAATTGATCGGGCGCGCAAGCTGGATTTGGTTGGGACTGGTCTGGACAATCCTCCCGATCATGCCAAGTCAGGTCTTTGCCGGATCGGAGGAGGATGAGGCTTCCGCGACTCGCCGCCTCGGCGGCCAACTCCTGCATCCTGCCCACGTCGCATTTCTCTCCAGCGCGGCCTTTTTCTATGCGCTGTTTTTCTTCCGCCGCGGGCCATTGAAATGGATCGCTTGCACATTCGCATTGGCGACTCTCGTGCTCACCGGAGCGCGAGCGCAACAAGCCGGCTTCGCGCTTACCCTCTTGCTCTACACGATCGTGCTGACCCGAAAGCCCGCTATCCGTTGGGGCGCCATCTTCGCCGGTCTGATGGCTGTGCCGGTTGGACTCTCGATGAGCGATCTCCTCGTCAAGTTCGTAAGACGTGGCCAGAGCGTTCAGAGTCTGACTTCCCTCAACGACAGAACGCGCGTTTGGATGGCAAGTTTTGAAGCCATCGCCAAGAGGCCGATCATCGGTTACGGTTACAGCGTGGGAGCCAGAAGCGCCATCCGCGACTATTGGAAGTATGCCCACTGGATTCCTCCCCACGCTCATAACGAATTCATTGAAATTGCCTTGGATGGCGGCATCGTCGCTCTGGCCATCCTGCTCTTCCTCTATGGCCTGGTGCTCTGGAACGCCATGCGGGCGGCGCGCCGCAGCCCCCGTCACCTCTTTCTCTTTCTCGTATTCGCTCAATTCTGTATGAATACCGTCACCGGCTCGGAGTTCAGCTACCAGTATTTGGGAACGGGCGGTATTTTACTGTTGACCTGTATCGCTGTCCTTGCCGACCGGCCGTCGCGAGTGGATTGGCGCCAATCTTCCTCGCCCCGGGACCGCGGTCGCTTGAGCGCGCCGCTACAGGTTTCGGTCGTTTAGGTCGTTTAGGCCGGCATCGCACCGCGCGCCTCCGTCCGGGCTTCTTGGTTCCTTTCCCAGCTTCGGCTCGGAGCTTTGCAAGGCACACACCGTAGGCTAACCGTCCAGAAGTAACGCCGTTCTAACTCCAGGAGTCCAGCTTTGCCGATAGAAACGGAAGAAAAAGCCCCGGGCCCCACACCGATGTTCGCACGGCTCATGCAAAAGGTCGGCGGAGGAAGGACCCCGGCGGCCCTCTTCGATCAAGGGCTGGTCAGCGGGGCAAATTTTCTCACCAACGTCTTTCTCGCCAGGGCCTTCGGCATCCGGGACTACGGCGTCTTCGCGCTCGCCTGGATCGCGGTTTTGTTTGCCAACAGCCTGCAATACGCCTTGATCGTCACCCCAATGATGAGCGTTGGGCCCAAGCAGGAAGAGCGGGACCGGCCAGCCTACTACGGAGCCGTGCTGGTGCAGCAACTGGTCTTCGCATTCTTTGCCGCGCTGGTCATGTACCTCTCCATTCGGCTCTCCACGCACTTTTTTCCCGACTGGCGCGTCGGCGATCTCGCTCTGCCCATCAGCGGCGCCACACTCACCTATCTGCTGCAGGAGTTTCTCCGCCGCTATTTCTTCTGCACCCGCCAATCCAAGCGAGCTCTCGTTACCGACGTCGTCAGCTACCTCGTGCAGGTTCCCATCATCTTCTGGATCGCGACGCGGCATCTCGCCACGCTTTCCAACGCGCTTTGGATCATCGCCGCCACCTCCCTGGCCGCTTTCCTGGCCTGCCTCCACTGGTTCGAGCCGGTCAGGTTCGAGTGGGCCGCGTTCAAGACGGTCTTCATTCGGCACTGGAATATCTCCCGGTGGCTCGCGCCCACCGCCTTCATGCAATGGGGCGCCGGCAATCTTTTCCTTCTCTCCGCGCCGGTCTACTACGGCGCCGCCGCCTCCGCCGCGCTCCGCGCCGCCAACAACATTGTCGGCGTGGCCCATGTCTGGTTCCTCGGTCTGGACAACGTCGTTCCCGCCGAAGCCGCCCGCCGATTCCAGCGTTCCGGCCTCGACGGATTGATTCGCTATATCCGCAGCGTCTTCTTCATGTGGGGCGGCGTCACTCTCGCCTTCGTGGGCGTCATCGCCGCGTTCCCCGACTTCTGGCTCCAGATCACCTACGGCGGCAAGTACTCTCAGGACGGCAGCGTCCTGCGCCTCTACGCGCTGCTCTACCTCATCATCTTCTCCTCCGGGCCGATGCGCGCCGGTTTGCAGGCCATGGAATACACCAAGCCCGTCTTCTACGCGTATCCCATCCTTATCGCCTTCTCGGTCGCCTTGGCCGGCCCCTTCGCCCGCGGCCTCGGCCTCAACGGCGTCATCCTCGGCATGTGCTCCGTGCAATTCATCATGCAGGGCTTCGTCGGCATTGCCCTCCTGCTGCGCATTCGCAAGCTCCGCAAACAAGCCGCCTACGACGGCGCCAACCCCACCGCGGAGGCGGTATGAGCCCGTCGTTCCACCCGAAACGTCGAACCCTGCCATCCGCGATTGTCAAAAGAGTCACTCGATGAAATGGCTTACCCACATACCGCTCTGGATTCTCGCCGCCGCCGCGCAGGCTTCCGTCTACACGGTTGCCGCGCCGCACCTCACCATGCACGTCGGCGACCCGGTGCCGCCGCTGATCTTCAACATCTCGCCTTATCCCGCATCCTATGCCGGCACTTTCCGCGGCGAACCCGCCCGCTCCACCTCCGCCACGTCGCAATCCCCACCGGGAAACTATCCCATCCACATCGCCATCGGCTCGCTGAAAACCGTCAACCCAGAAGATCGCGTCCAATTCGCCGATGGCACCCTGACCGTCATCCCCGCCAATCCGATCGGAGCCAGGCTGCTCGACACGGTCGCATATCCCCCCGGCTTCCTCAATGGACCTTCCGGCTACGCTGCCGTCGATGTGACCAGGAACGCAACCGCAAACCTGGTCGGGGACTGTAAAACCGACAACGCCGCGGCCTTCGCCCTGTTGCTCTCCCAGGGCAACCGGCGCACTCCAGACACCGCCAACGGCGGAACCGCTCCCTTGTTCCTCTATTTCCCGCCCGGATGCTACGCGACTAGCCGGCCTCTCGCGATCTACGGCAATACCTGGACGCTCTGGGGTTCCGGCCCGCAACGATCCTACATTCGCCTCCTGCCCAATTCGCCCGCGTTCCAGACCGGAAAGCCGGTCGAGTTCTTCGACCCCCACAGCGTCACCAAGAACAGCAACTTCCGCGAGTACATCTACAATCTGGGTTTCAACATAGGCGTGGGCAATCCGGACGCGATTCCGTTCACGACCGTCCAGAACAACTCCGGCGCAGTGAGAAACGTCCAAATTTGGGCCGACGATGCCCAATGCCCCACCGCCATCAGCTTCGACCGCGAATACCCAGGCCCGATGCTCTTCAAAGACGTCGCGGTCTACGGCTGCAAAAAAGCGTATTCCGCCTCGCAAAACGAGTACAGCATCACCTTCGAGAACTTCACCACCGAAGCGCAAACCGAAGTCGCCCTCGACAACCGTCTCATCACCGCCAGCATTCGCCACTGGCTCAGCGACAACTCCGTTCAGGCTCTGCACGTCTACGGCCCCATCACCGCCAACGTCGCGCTCCTCGATTCCGAGATTCGGAACGGAGCGGCCGGCACTGCCGGAATCGCCGTCGATCGAGGCGCCGCGCTGTATGTTCAAAATCTCGCCGCCCAGGGGTACAGTCCCACCGAAATCGATGCCGGCGACGGCCTCCGCGTCCAGCGCACCGGAAACATCGCGCAAGCCTGGACCGGTCCCGGCCGAACCATCTTCGACGGCGCCCGGAAGCCGGACTCCCTCCATCTCCCCGTCGAAGAGACGCCAGACCCCCACGATCCCGACCCTCGCCAGTGGACACGTCTCAGCGCTAACGCCGAAGACTGGCCCGCGCAAATCCAGCGCTCCGCGTCCGCCACCGTCTACGCACCGCCGGGACTCTATCCTCCCACCGGCATCGTCCGGATCGACGTGCCGGATTCGGTCAATCATCTCCAGTTCTACCAGTCGAAGTTTCCCAACGGTGCGCCGCAGATCGTTCTCACCGTTGCCGGCTCGTCCCAACAACCGCTCGTCGTCGACAGTTGCCTCTACTCTTCTTGCCAGATCGTCCACACCGGCAGCCGGTCGATCGTTCTCCGCGATACCACGCTGAACAGCTACGAGGCGCGGAATGGAGCCGGTGCCGTCTTCATTGAAGACTCGATGCTCGGCTACGGAACCAGCGGCGGCCCGACGATTGCCTTTTACCCCTCGCAGCATGTGTGGGCGCGCCAACTGAACCTCGAGCAGAAGTCCTCCGACAAGCTGCATTGCGACGGTTGCACCCTGTGGGTGCTCGGCTATAAGACCGAGCAGCCGTCTCCCGCCCTGGTGCTCAGCCATCATGCGCGCGCCGAGATCTTCGGCTTCTTCTTCTACATGAACCGAGCCCCAATCGCCCCGGATACCGCGAGCGTACTGCTCGCCGATTCGAGCCTGTTCGCATCCGGTTGGACGAAAGTCGACAGCCCCGGCCGCGGGCGTCCCAATTGGGTGATCGAAGAGCGCAAATCGGCCTCGTCCGCCCTCGCCGCGCACGACATCGATACATCCCAGCAAATGCCGATGTTTTATTCGTTCGGCGCGGAACAAACGAATGGCGCGGAATCGGTCCGGGCCAGGGAAACGCCGGCGAAGAACTGACCGGACGATCCTCGGCATACGCCCGGCACAGAAACGCCGTACCGGCCATCCGGACCGGCAATCCGGATCGGCTCATTCGGATCGGCAATCCGGATCGGCAATCCGGACCGGCTAATCGGGATCAAGCACCACGCACCGCGGGAGGAGGACGGCAGTGAAAGTTCGCGCGACACACGGAAAGCTCTCGGCCCTGGTCATGCAGGTCTATCTGCTCATCCTGCGCAATGAGTTGAAGATCGCGCGCTTCCAGGTTCGCTACTTCCGCCGGCGCAATGAGCGATCGAGCAAACCTGTCGTTTCTCGCACTGGCGGCCCCGTCGTTTCCGTCACCAGCTATGGAGACCGGCTGAAAACCGTCCATCTCCTCCTCGAATCGATCGCGGCCGGGTCCGCGTTGCCGTCCCGGCTCATCCTGTGGGTCGATTCCCCCGATGCCTATGAAAATCCAACGCCCCAGGTCAAGAGGTTGATCGACCGCGGCCTGGAGTTGCGCCTAACCGCAAATTTCGGTCCGCACACCAAGTACTATCCCTATCTCATGGACACGGAGACGTTCACTGCGCCCCTCGTCACCGCCGACGACGATCAGCTCTACCCCCGCTGGTGGCTGGAGGGCCTGATCCGCGGCCATCGTGACAACCCAAGGCAAATAAGTTGCTATCGCGCTCATCGCATCGGGTTCTCCAAAGCTGGAATCTCCCCCTACCGGACCTGGAAACAATGCAAGACGACCGAACCCAGCTTGCTGAACTTCGCCACCGGAGTTTCCGGCGTCATCTATCCTCCGGACTTCCTCGCGCTGCTCAAAGAGGCCGGATCCGATTTCCGCGAGCTATGCCCCAAGGCGGATGACGTTTGGCTCCATGTCCAGGCGCTGCGCGCCGGAATGCCAATTCGGCAACTCTACCCCCATCCGCTCAGGTTTCCCACCATTCCCGGATCGCAATCGACCGGCCTCTTCCACGGCAACGTCCTCGAGGCGCAAAACGATCCGCAGATCGAACGAACCTACCGCCCAGGCGACCTGGCCCGGTTGCGCGATTGTGAGTTGCAGACAAAGCAGGCGGAGCTTCGCAATCCGCAACAGGAGGAGCGATGCGTCGAAGACCATGAGTGAAATTCCCAACAACGGCGGAAGCGGTTTCGATCCTTCAATCCCACGGGAGCGGACTGTGGAAACCGGCTAAATAGCCGCTTGTGAAAGCCGCGCTTAATGAGATAATACGGTTCTTCTCCCTTCCATGGAACGGAATCCAACCGGCCCGTTTTCTGGAATGCGAGGCAACCCTTGGTTCCGGTTCTCAACGGCAAGGCTCACTCTCAGAGCAAGACGGAGATATCGCGTCAAACCAGTTGCGTACCGGTAACGAACGTCATCACTACGATCCAAGGCGGAAAATATGGCAATCGCAAGTCTGAATCGAACACAAACCGTTCTTTCCTATCTTCGCTCGCCCCTCCATGTGGAAAAGAGCCTCGACGCTTTGCGGGAAGACTACCGGGCCGCCGCGCCGTTCCCGCACCTCGTCCTCGACAACCTCTTCCCCGATGAGATGCTCGAAAAAGTGCTCCACGAATCGGCGGAGCTTTCCAACTCAAAGTGGGTCCATGAGCATCGCGAACAGATGATCAAGTCCAATTTGAGGTCGGCCGTCGATCTCGACAACGAGGCCTATCTCTTCACCTCGTTCTTGCACTCCGCCGGCTTCCTCTATTTCGTCTCGGAGATTACCGGCATCGAGGCGCTCCTTCCCGATCCCTATCTCACCGGGGCCGGCTTTCACATGATCGCCGCGGGCGGAAAATTCGACGTACACGCCGACCGAAACACCGATCACCACTCCGGCATGCTGCGCCGGCTCGCCATGCTGATCTATCTCAATAAGTCCTGGAAGCCCGAGTACGGAGGGCAACTCGAACTCTGGAACGCGACCGCGACCCAATGCGAGAAGTCGATCGAGCCCATCTTCAACCGCACCGTAATCTTCGAGATCGGCGACAAGAATTTCCATGCCGTCCGGCCGGTTGTGCCCGTTCGCGGCGTCGCTCGCCGATCCTTTGCGGCGTATTTTCACACCGTCGGAGACGGCGTCGTCGCGCATAACTCCATCTTCGCCCCGCCCGCCTTTCAAAGCCGAACCGAGCCGTATCGTCGCATTCTCAGGGAGACTTTGCCGCCCTTTGTCTATCGAGCGCTGCAATCGCTGAAAGTCCGGTCGAAGGATTACTAACCCAACGTCGAACTCGTCCCAATCTCCCGAGCCTCAAGTCGCTCTTCACAAATGTTGTCATCCTGAGCGCAGCGAAGGATCTGCTTGTAGCAAGTGTTGTCGTCCTAAGCGCAGCGAAGGTTCTGCTTTTGACGGATTCACGCTCAGCGTTACCCTGCGCACGCCTCAACGGATTCCCGGCCCGGAACACTGGACCGTAACCGCCCGCGAATCCCAGGCCGCAGACGCATTTCGGCCCCCAGCGCTTCTAACAACAGTCGCGCCGGGGGCCGTATTCCTTGCCTCTTCGCTCCACCTCAGGCTTCTACTGGAAGCCGACAAACAGCGGCATCCGGTAGTCGGCGGAAGCCGAGCTGTCGATAGTCCCCGCAACCCCATTCAGAAACTCCTGGACCTGGGTTGCATATCCGTAGCCGGTCGCGTAGACCGACTCCGAATACATATAGGACACCTGCGAGTTCTCAGAAACGAAGCCGATATCGGTCGCGGGAACCGAATGCGCTGGATAGATCAACCCTCCGAGCAACTCGGTTTTTCCGTTCCCGGAGGTCGCAATCACCGTGCCGGCGTTTTCCGTCTTGAGTCCGAGAATCCACAAGGTTCCGCCGTTGTTCGCAATCTTAACCCCGGCGACCTCATCGTCCAACTGGCGAGCCCACACCTGCTGGTTCGGCTGCACAGTGAGTCCCGCGCTCAGTTCCACATCGTCCAGGTACAACATTCCCGCTCCAGGGAACGTCGTATAGGTCAGCTCGGAATCCTCAATCACCACCGGGCGTGCGCCGCTGTGGTCGATCTTGACTCCCGTGAGCTGCTCGATATAGAGAGGCGTCGCGCTATTGCTCGAAACCACAAAGCGAATGCCGCCCCCGTTGTAGCCCTTGGCGTTCCCAAAGACCGCGGAAGAATACCCCACAATGCGCGTCACATTGTCCGGCACGATCACTTCCTGCTCGCTATTGGCCATGTAGCTGCCAAATGGAAAGTAGACCGTGGACTTGCCGCTGTTGAAGGCAGCCTGGATGCCGGACACATCGCCGAAGAACTTGGCGATCACCGGAGCGCTGTCGGCGCTCGCGCCGCTCCAGACCGGCGTTTCTTCCACAGTCAAATTCAGGCTTGTGCCGCCCAGGGTCCCGGTAAGAGTTTGAGGCTTGCCCACCAGTTGTTCGGTGATTGAGCCGGTCGTCGTCACCGCCGGGCTCACGCTCGTGTTCAGCAGAGTCGCGCCGTAGCCGCTGGCCGTGATCCCGCGCAGATACATCGGCGAGTTCGTCTCCAAGGCATAGTTCGACGCGCTTCCGCCGGTCAGCGTGGCGTCCAGCAGAACCACAAAACCGCCCGTGTTGACGATCGCCGGAACCGAGTTGCTGCTCAACAAACCGTGAATCTCGATCGTTTGGTTCAAATTGTTGATGCCGGCCACGCTCTGGTTCGACAACGTGATGTTCTCAAACGTCAAGCTGTACTCGCGATTGGCCGTGTCGATACCCCGGCTAAAGCCCGTAATCTGCGTGTTCCGGATCATCAGCGGCCCGGCCCACTCCCGCGTCAGGTCGATCCCGTCGTAACCCCTGCCGTCGTCGCTGGTAATCGTCACGTCGCTCACCGAGCCCATGTTGTTCGAAACGTAACTCAGCGCGGTCGCGCCCGGATTGTTGGCCCCAATCTCCAACTGAATGTCCCAGATTTCCTGATGGAACGATTCGTTGCCGACAGGCGTCTGAATCAACGGTTTCGGAATCGAGGCGTTGCCGAATCCCGCCGAGCCCGGTGCAAGACGAATCGTCGTCGCACCCGGCCCCGCGCCCTGAAGCGTCACGCAGCAGCCATTCCAGGTCAGCGTATCGTGAACAAGATAAACGCCCGGTGGAAAATAAAGCGCCTTCGGGGTGCCGAAATAGTCCGCCGTGGCGCTCGTCCGCCCTTGCGAAAGCGCGGCTTGAATCGCGGCGGTGTCGTCGTGCTTGCCATCCCCAACTGCCCCAAAGGACTGGATGGACGGCATGAAGCCGGACGGAAACGATATGGCTCCCGTCGTAAGCTTGGCCCCCGGCTGGGAGGATTTGGCAAACGATGCGCCCGGCAAAACTGCGAAGCACACCAACGCGGGAAGAAGAAAAGGGCCGATTTTATTGAACATGAAGGGATCTCCCTGGGATATGAAGTTCAAACGACACAACTCAGCCGGACTAGCGCATTGCGACAGCTTGGTCCACGAAGCAGGTAATCATTTGTCCACATTTAGGTAATCGGCTTAATGTTTACTTTCTCTAATGATAATTTGAGGGCGGAGATTTGAAAATCTTTACTTTTCAGCAATTGGACGCGCGGAACAGCGTTTTCACCCTTCCTGAAATCCACGCGACGACTTCTCTGCTATCTCTAAATGATTGAATTCAATAACGTTCGATGCGCAAATACGCATCCGGGACCGCAGTTCGGCCTCGGAACCGAAGTCGCGCGCAGATTAGAAATTCTCTAGTTACTTAGGTAACAATAATCGCGAACCGATCTGCGAATCCGCTCTACGGCTGCTTCACGCGATAGCTCCCCGTAACGACGGCGCTGTCTGCGTCCGGCCCCTCCGCAAACGCTTTAATCGTAAGGGAAGTTCCGGAAACCACCACCGGAGCGCGGAAAATCGGCGAATTGCGCGTCGGTTGCGATCCGTCCACCGTGAAATGGATGATCGCGCCCGGCGTCGCGCAGCCCAGTTCGATCCCGGTCTTGTCCGCGACCTCGCCGGGCGTGGGTCGGAATCGCGGCTCCTCGATTTGGCCGCCCTTCCCGTCCGCCGCGCCGGCCGGAACCGAAACGGCTAGGCTCGCATTCCTGTCCTCGGAAGACTCAGGCCGCGCCGCCGCCGCGCCGGCTTCCTCGCCAATCCCGGAGTCTGCGCCCCCCGCCGGCAATCCAGCGAGCGGCTTCGGCCCAGAGAGTATGCCCGCCGGACGCAATTGCGCCGCCGCGCCGCCGGTCGGCGTGTTGGCAAAGGTCCAGTTCAAAATGTCCTGGATCGCGTAGGAACCGCCCGTCCCTCCCGTAAAGCCCACATACGCCGTCGTATTTCCAACGATTTGCGGAATGTTCACGGGGAAGCTCTGCGTGAAGGTCTTGCTCGTTGCCGTATCCGTCAGAATCAGGCTCAGGGTCGTTCCGTCGTAGGTGACCAGCGCCTGAATCGTGTCTCCGCTGGCCAGCGCCACGGTTGTCGCCGGTATCGCGACGGCGGGTATCGTTGGCGTGGCGCCGTCCGTGTAGAGGCCCGTTGAGTTGTTCCCCTCGCCGGCGTTGTTGTGGATATCGAACTTCAAGGCCACACTGCCGGCGGTGAGCCCGCTCTTCGCGCTGGTGCTCCCGTAGCCGAGCGAGGAGCCCGTCAACCCCAGCGCCGTGGGGCCGTAATTCTGGATGGTGAAGGTGAATCCATCCGCCACCGCCTTCCCCAGTTGGAAACTGAAACTGGTGCTGAACGACTGGATGTTGACCGGCGTGGTCCAGAACGCGCTTCCCGCCTGATTTGTGCTGCCGGTCAGTTGCAGCAGGTTGTTGGTCACCGCGGCGCTGCCGTTCAGTCCGAGGCCAAGCGCCGACGGGAACCCGTTCGCAAAGCCGATACTGCCCGGCGCCCCCGAGGAAATCGCGTATGTGGCCCCTGAAGCCGCGCTCGGCAGATCGGCTGGGTCGATCGCCACCGCGTTGATCGCCGTCGAGGCGGAGAGCGAAAGAGGCGTTGTATATATCTTCGAGGCTGCCGAAGGCTGCGATCCGTCGAGCGTGTAGTAGATGACGGCCGACGGATCGGAATCCGCCAGGGTCACGGTCTGGCCCGAGGCGTAGGTGCCGCTTCCAGGACTCAAAGTGGGGGCGGGCGTGACCGGCTGCGCAATCGCGAAAGCCTCGTTGGCCACCGGGCTTGGCGAGTAGCCGCTGGCGACGGCGATGGCTTCGATCGTCGTATTCCCGTAACCGATCGGCACCGGCCCGGCGTAAAGCGTCGATCCGGTCGTCGGCGTCGTCCCGTTTGTCGTGTAGTAAATCGCAGCTCCAGGCGTCGCGCTCGCCAGCGTCACCGATTGCGGTGAGGAATAACTTCCGGCGGCGATCGAAAAGCTCGGAGCCGCCGTCACCGTCGCCGGCGTTTGCGGCGTGAATGTCCAGTTCAGAATCTCCTGCGTCGCAAACGAACCCCCGGTCCCCCCGGTAAAGCCCACGTACGCCGTCGTGTTCCCGACAATCTGCGGAATGTTGACCGGAAAGCTCTGCGTGAATGTCTTATTGGTGACGGTGTCGGTCAGAGACATGGCCAGCGTGGTTCCGTCGTAGGTCAACAGCGCCTGAATCGCATCGCCGCTCGCCAGAACCACGGCCGAAGCCGGAATGGCGATCGCCGGAGTCGTGGGAACGGCGCCATTCGTGAAAATCCCAGTCGAATTGGTTCCTTCCCCGGCATTGTTGTGTATATCGAACTTCAACGCCAGGCTGTTGGCGGTAAGCCCGCTGCTCGCGCTTGTGCTGCCATATCCGAGCGAACTGCCATTTTGGCCCAGCGCCTTAGGCCCGGAATTCTGAAGCGTGAATGTGAATCCATCCGCAACCGCCTTGACCAGTTGGAAGCTGAAGCTGGCGCTGAACCCTTGAATATTCACCGGGGTCGACCAGAAAACGCTGCCGGCCTGATTGGCCGCGCCCGTGAGCTGCACCGCGTTGTTGGTCACCGTCGCGCTCCCATTCAGCGTCAGATTGGTCGCATTCGGAAATCCACTGGCAAAGCCGATCGCTCCCGCCGCCCCCGAGGAAACAAAGTAGCTCGCCGTCGCCACGCCGCTTGCCTGCATCGCCGGATCGATGGCCACGGCGTTGACCACAACCGAGGCGGACAGGGTAAGCGGACCGGAGTAGACCGCGGAGGCGGCGGATGGCTGCGAGCCGTCCAGCGTGTAGTAAATGACCGCCGACGGATCCGAATCCGCCATGGTCACCGTCTGTCCGGCCGCGAAACTCCCGCTCCCCGGAGTCAATGCCGGGGCCGGGGTCAACGGCTGTACGATGAGGAAGGTTTCGCTCGCCGCGGAACTCGGCGAAAGCCCCGGCGCTTGCGCAATCGCCTCCAGCGTGATGTTCCCGTAACCCACCGTCACGGGACCGGTGTAGAGCGTCGATGCCGCGGTCGGCGTCGTCCCGTTCAACGTGTAGTAAATCGCGGCCCCCGGCGTGGCGCTGGCCAGGGTCACCGTTTGCGGCGCCGAATAGAACCCCGCCGCCACTGAGAACAGCGGAGCGGACGTCGCGTTGACCGCCGTCTGCGCCGCATACGTCCACGTCAAAATCTTTTGGCTTGCGCCGGAGCCGCCCGAACCCCCGGTGAATCCGACGTAAGCGGTGTTGCCGCCAACCGCCTGCGGTATGTTGACCGGCGTCGAATAGGTAAACGTCTTACCCACGATCACATCGGTCAGCGTCAGCGTCAGCGTGGCGCCGTCATACGAGATCGCCGCCTGGATCGCGTCGCCGCTGGCCAACTGGATTCCCGAGGGCGCAATGTTCACCGCCGGAACGGTCGGCATCGCTCCGCCGAGGTAAACTCCAGTCGAATCGTTGCCCTCGCCCGCGTTGTTGTGAATGTCGAACTTGATCGCCACACTGTTCTTGATCGCTCCATTGCCGGCGCTGTTGTAGCTGTAACCGAGCGCCTCGCCGGCCTGCCCGATCGCGGTGGGACCGGCGTTTTGAATGGTGAACGTAAATCCGTCGGCAATTGCGTTCGAGAGTTGAAAGGTGAAATTCGTCGAGAATGCCTGAACGTTCACCGGCTGCGCGAAGAAAGCGCTGCCGGCCTCATTGGGAAAACCGGTCGTCAACTGCAACCGGCTGTCGTCGTTGTTGTTCGCATACCCGTTCAGGGTAAGGCCGGTCACCGACGAAAACCCGCTCCCGAAATCGATGAACGTCCCGCTCGGCGAGATCACGAAGGGGGCGCGCACCACATTGCTCGGCAGCGCCAACTGCGGATCGATCGCGATCGCATTGATCACCGTCGACGACGCCACCGTGATCGGACTCGAGTAAACCGCCGACGCCGCCGTGGGCGTCGATCCATCCAGCGTGTAATAGATCGTCGCACTCGGGTCGCTATCCGACAAGGCCACCACCTGCAACGTGTTGTAGGTGCCCGCCGAGGGCGAAGCTGTCACTGGCGGCGCCTGATCGCCGGCCTCGAAGAAAGCCGTCGCCACGGCGCTCTGAAGATAGCCCGGCGCGCTGGCCAGCGCTCGCACCGTCGTCGCCGCCGTAATCGCGATCGGCCCCGAATACAGTTGCGACGACGGCGTCGGAACCGATCCATCCAGCGTGTAGTAGATGTTGGCCGTGGGCGTGCTCGTGGTCAGCGTCACCTGCTGCGTGCTTTGGAAGCTCCCCCCGTTCGGAGAGATCGCCGGAACTCCCGCCACCGGCTCCCCGCTCAGCAGCCCGTAAACATCCACCTGGTACGCGGCGCCAAGATACACCTTCCCATTCGTAATCACCGGCACGGCGAATTTGTTCGCGGTCCCGGCGTAGTCGCGCGCCAGCGTGTCGCTCTCGTAGAGCACATTGGCCAGGTTGGTCGCGTCGAAGGCGTATAGAATCTCCGGCCCATTGCTCAAATACTCGTCCACCCGCGCCGCCCACGCAATGCCGCTCTGCGTCCCGTTCGAGGAAATCACGAACGATGGGCTGGGAAATTGCGACTTGAACGGCGTCGCGCTCGAGTTGGGAGTCGTCAGCGTCCCGCCATTCAACGCGAAGCTCTTCCCGTAGTCGGCGCTGCCCCAAAAATACACATTCCCATTCCAGTACGCCGGTGTGCTCCACAGCCCGCCAAGCAGCCCGGGAACATCCTGAACCGCGTTCGCGTTGTTCGTCCCTCCCGGCGCATACCCTCCCAGGCTGTCCCGGTTCAACACCAGTATGCGGCCTTCCTTGCCCACCTGCACCAGCTCATGCGGATACGACCCAGGCTGATCCGGCAACAGCAAAATCCCGCCCGAACCCTGATCCAGATCCGCCGTGCTCAACGTCGCCTGGTTGAACACCGTAAACGCATCCGTTGCCGTAAGCGCTCCATTGGCCAGACTCACATCGACCACGCTGTCCCCAAAATCCGATCCGGCCCCGATCGGCGGATAGCCGCCGTATGTCCCGTTTCCGGTCACCAGAAAGAGCCGGTTGAAGCCCGCGTCCGGGTCGATCGGCAGCCCCGCGCCCGCGCTCCACACCCCGTTCCCGATCCCGTTCGGCGAGGTGCAGAGCACCCCCGTCTGCGCCAGCGTCGTCGCATTGTAGGCAAAGACCCAACCATGCCACGGACCGTTGTCTCCGTGCGAACCGAACGGGATATACACAAAGCCATTCGAAAAATCCAACGCCCCGCGATTCATGGACCACAACGGGCTGAATGGAAGCATGCCGCCCGAGCTGCCATTGCCAGTTCCAGGCACCGAAGCCTGGATCGCCACCGGACTTCCCGGCTGTTCCGCCCCCGTAACGATATTGATGGCGTGCAGCCGCTGGTAGTAGACGCCATTCTCCTTCGTCGCGCCCACCACGTAAAGCGTCTGAGCCGCCAGATTGATCGCCGGCGTCCCCGTAATGCCAATCTCAGGAACCAGATCGCTCGTGCCCAGGTCGGAACTGGGAACCGTCGTCACCCCCGTCGGCCCCGCGCCGTATGCCGGGCTCAGCAGGCTGATCTGCCAAAGCGGAAACGCATTCGCCCCGCCATTGGTATCCGCGTCGAACGCATAGATCGAGTCGTGCTCGGTGGCCACAAAAATCACATTGTGAACCAGCCCGTCGCCCATCGTCAGGCCGCTCACATACAAGGGCTGCGCGTACACGTACCCGTCAACGGCCTGCGAAAACAGCTTGCCAAAGCTGCCCGGCGTCACGTTCGCCGGCGTCAGCAGCGTTTCCTGCGTGTTCTGTCCCTGGTGAGTCGTGTCGTAGCGCCAAGTCAACACGTTGACCGGAGTCGGCGTCTGCCCCCAAACTTGGCTAGCGCCAAGCATCCAAAAAAGGATCAGCGCCGGAAAACCCATCCGCCGGCCCGTGGGAAACGCTCCGTGGAAAATAGAAAAAACATGCCAGGTGCAACTCCGGGGAGAATTCATACGCATTCACGCTTCCAATCGCCAGTCGTCCTTTGCGAGCCGATCGAAGAGCGGTGAACCGCATATCTGGAAATCCAGTCGCCACGCCCCCTCCCGCGCACCCTGAGAACTCACTGAAGTTCATGCCATCGCCGAACTTACAACTATTACTGCGGATTGACTCAGTCTAGGCGAATCTTTGCGTCGCCACGCAAGCAAAATAGTAACGTGACAAGAGTGACTCGCTGCATTACCGCCGGCATCGCGCCTTTCCTCTTGCGACAGACCTGTTTTTCTGCCATCCTGTTTTCGCAAATGCCTCCCAAACACCCGCGCCCTCCGCAACGCCCGTCACCATGGCTCCCGTCCCTCTGTCTGGCCATCCTTGCCGCCTCTGTCAACTCCCAGGGACAATCCCCCAATGCCCCGCCGGGAATCGCCTGGGCGGTCAAAGGACAATGGCGGGATGCCGCCTCCGGCGCATCGCTCGCCACCGGGAGTCTCGTGCATCCCGGCGCCCTGCTCAAGCCCCGCAACCCAGATGCCCCAAACTCCATCACCGTCCTGCTTCCCGACGGCCAGCGCATCCTCAATGAATGCTTCACCCCCATCGACTGCAACCGCGGCTTCCGCGTCCCTGCCCTGATCGATCGCCCTTCGGCGTTTCAAATCCAGTTGCTCGCCCGCATCGGAGCGGTTCTCGCCCAACCGGATCAATTCCAGCGCGAATCGCCCGCCACCGCGGCCAACTCCGCGCCACCCAGGCTCGACGAAGCCGTCGCAAAGCTCATTCCGCAAACCGCGTCGCCAGGCTCCCGGTCCACCTTCCGCATCGCGGTCGCCGGCGCGGCAGCCCAACTCCCCGAGGGAAACTACAGCTACGATCTCCGCCGCCTCGGCGATCCCTCCGCAACCGCGCTTCACCTGCCCTGGAACAAAAACGCCTCGAGCGCCCTCTTCGCCGTGCCATCCCCGGGAATCTACGAAATTGCCATTCGAGACGCGAGGGGAATTCCCCGCATCGACCTGACGGTCGCCGCCATCGCGCCTACCCAGCCGGATCCATCGCCAGACCTGCTGCGCGCCAAAGCCACGCTGCAATCCTGGGAGGAACGCAACTACGGCTGGCCCATCCACCCGCTCCTGCGCGCCTATCTCCAGTCGCTCTATCAAGCCGAACTGACTCCTTGAGTCTCCGAGTTGATTGAATCTCCGAGTTGATTGAATCTCCGCGTTTATCGGCAGGTGCGCCGCGTTCCCCCATGGGGCCATCGCCTTCGGCTAACTTGCGGCAGCGCCGCACTCAGGGCCGAAGGCCCGCTCAATATCAGCCTGGGGCGCAGCCCCAGGAAACGCCGCCACAAAAATGCGAAGGGCCAAAGGCCCGGCCCGCAGCCTTCCCAGGCGCAAACGAGATTGCTCTTCACCACCACCGGATTTCTTGACGCCGTCGCCCATCGCGGCGTCCGAGCCCGCGCCCAGCCCGCGCCAAAAGCGCAAAAGAGAACAGTCAGCATCCCGCCCAATAGCGTCCCATCGCATGAGACAGGAGTCGTTCATGTCCCAAAGCCCCCATGACCGCGTCGCCGAACTGCACAATCTCGCCGCCCACGCACACGCCGCCGCTGCCGCCGCTCACGGCAAGCAAGACCGCCTCACCGCTCACGAACTCAGCAAAAAGGCCTACGAGCTCTCCATCAACGCGCACCGCTACGCCGAGCGAAAATTCACCGTCTCTGCCGAATTTGAGAAAAAATAACGGCGCAAAACCTGAATCCATCTTCCGCTACAAGCTCATCTATCACTCCCAGAGGACGCGTTCATGTCGATTCAGGAAACTCACTCAGGAAAAGTGGCGCTGATTACCGGCGCCAACCGCGGCATCGGCCTCGAAACCGCAAAGCAGCTCGGCGAGCAGGGAATTACCGTCCTCGTCGCCGCCCGCAAGCTCGCGAACGCCGAAGAGACCGCCGCTCACCTCAAACTCCAGGGCATCCACGCCTACGGCATTCAGTTGGACGTCACGAACCCCGCCGATCGCCTCGCCGCCGCCCAGTGGATCGGCGAAAAATTCGGCAAGCTCGACATCCTGGTCAACAACGCCGGCGTCGGAGCCGCCACCGGTTTCACTCCCGTCAACAGCCAGGTCGCCGACGAGGAAATTCAGCGCGTCTTCGCCACCAACTTCTTCGCCGTCGTCTCCCTCACCCGCGAACTGCTGCCCCTGATCCGCAAAAGCCCCGCCGGACGCATCGTCAACCTTTCCAGCATCCTGGGCTCGCTTACCCTGCACGCCGACCCGAATTCTCCCATCGCCGATTTCAAATCCGTCGCCTACGACGCCTCCAAGTCCGCCCTCAACGCCTACACCATCCACCTGGCCTGGGAACTCAAAGACACCCCCATCAAAGTCAACTCCGCCCACCCCGGCTGGGTCAAAACCGAATTGGGCACCGACGCCGCACCAATGGAAATCCCCGACGGAGCCAAAACCAGCGTCGCCCTCGCGCTGCTCGGCCCCGACGGCCCCACCGGCCGCTTCATCCATCTCGGCCAGGAAATCCCCTGGTAGCAAACCTCCCGGCACCCGGAGCCGGCGCTATTCCGCCGGCTTCGCCGTATCTTTTGCCCTCTTCCTCGCCCCGGCTTTCGAGGCTTCCAACTGCGGCAACCGATCCGGAGTTCGCGTCAAATCCTCCGGCAGCTTGTCGTGCAAGATCACATTCAGCAGCGACTTATGCACCCGGATCCGCCCCTTGTACTCAATGAACCCTAGCTTGCGGAACCGGTTCATGAAAAAACTCACCCGGCTGCGCGTCGTTCCTATTATCTCCGCCAGCGTCTCCTGGGTAATCGCCGGAATCAGCGTCTCCGGATCGCGATCTTTGCCGAATTCCGCCATTAACAGCAGAATCCGAGCCAGCCGCTTTTCGCTGGAGTTGAAAAGCTGATCCACCAGGTCCGCCTGCGTCCGCATGCTGCGCAGCAGCAGAAACTTCAGGAACAGGTCGGAGAACGCATGCTCCTCGTGCAGGATGCGGATCATCTCCTTCCGCTCGATCTTCAACGCGGTGCAGGCCGTAATCGCCGTCGCCGTCGCCATCCGCAGACCGCCCGCATTGGCTATCGACTCTTCCCCGATGAACTCGCCGGGCATCAGCAGCCCAATCGTCGCCTCTTTGCCGCCCCTTGAGACGACCGTCAGCTTCGCCCGCCCCGTCTGCAAATAAAACACGCAGTCCGCCGGATTGCCCTGATGGAAAAAGGATTGTTTCGCTCGCAAACGGACAACCCGCCTGCCCAAGCCGGCGTTGGCCAAGAATTCGGCGGGGTCAAACGACCCTCGATCAACTACTTCGCCCATCACCGCCTCCGTTTCGTGCCGGAATCCCGCAATGAGCGTCTCCTTCGGGAAATCCGAGGGCTACGCCGATCGCCGACGGTGGTGAACTGAAAAATCTCGATCGCGGCCCACTTTCAAACAGATTCCGGTTGGATTATCCATGGCGCGTTGGGGCGGAATCTGTATCTTTTTGCTCATACAGCGCGCCGCAATTGTGTTGCGCGCACTGGGCGGAAAAAGCCTGCCGGCTGAGCCCCCATGAGGCTACAACGCAATCAGTGGCCGAGGCAAGCGTTGTTTCGACCGCTCCAGAAAAAGCCGTATCCGCAACGCCTCCGTTCGCTGTGCGGAAACCAGCCGCCGGTGCCGCAGAATATGATCCGCTGATTCCAAGTGCGCTAACATCCGCTCGTCGTGGTCCGCATCGCGCTCAAGCCGCGCAACCCGTTCCTCCAGCGAAAGGCGAAAACGCGAACCAATCTCGTAATTCTCTAACGTTTCCGGAGTTCTGGTCATGATGGGCCCCCAATGTCGTTTAGAAAGAATTTCAGGAAATCTTCCAGTTTCCTGGAAAACCCCCTCAATTTTTTCCGACATAAGCCGATGGTAAAGGCTAACGGTTGGAAAAACCAGATTACTGGATAGCGCCCAAGCACCGAAACTTCGGTGCAAAGCCGCGCATCGCTGTCCCGATTCCGCACAAACCCGCCATGTCACCGCAAACCAGCTATCGCCGCCGCTCCCACCCTTCCCTATTCCTCCGCCGATAGCGCATAATACCCCTTCCGCACCTGCACATTCAGCTTGTCGCCCTGGTCCGACTTGCACTCCACCCCAATCTTCCGGAAGCCCCCGTCGATCTTCGTATTAGTCGGCGTATACGAGGCCACATACTGCGTCCGCAGCTCATCCTCAATCTGCGCAAATGCCGCCTGCAGCTTGTTCCCGTTGTTGCCCACGTTGATCATCCGCCCGCCCGTCTCGTCGGACATCTTCTTCAGCGCAAAATCCCCCGAATACCCCATGCTGAACCCGCCGTACTGCATCCGGTCCGCCAGCAATATCCCGTAAACGATCACATTCGACTTCTGCGCCGCCGCAATCGCCTCCGCGATCTTGTGGTCGCTGCCCTCATCCTCCCCGTCGGTCAGGATCAGTATCGCCTTGCGGCCCGTCTCCCCGCTCAGCTTGCTCGTCGAAGCCTGATAGACCGCGTCGTAAAGCACCGTGCCTTTGTTGTTTTGCCCCGGCACCGGACCTGCCCCAAAACTCACGGCGGCGTTGATCTCCGCCTTGTCCAAACCCCGCTCCAGCTCCCGCGGACTGTTGGTAAAGTCCTGCAACAGGTCCACGGTCACATCGAAGTTGGCCACAAACGCCTGATCCGTCTTGCGCAGAATGCGATCCAGAAACTGCGCCCCAAACTGTTTCTCCAGCGGCAGCACCCGCTGCTGGCTCAGCGACGTATCGATCAATATCCCCAGCGTCAGCGGCTGGTTCGTCTCCGCCTGAAAATGCTTGAGCGTCTGCGGAACCTTGTCCTCGTCCACCGAACAGTTCTGCTTCGTCAAGTGCGGAATCAGCGCCCCGTTTTTATCCTTCACCGTAAAGTAGAGATTCACCAGGTTCACGTCGGCCTTCAGCGTGATCACCGGAGCATCGTCCTCCGGCTTCGGCGGCGGAGCGTTGCTCACCGGCGAGGCATCCGGAGAGGGCGCAAGTTGCGCCTGCAGGCTGACAGCCCCACCGGCCAGTACGCCGGCAATCGCCATCCAAACAGCGGTCTTGAGCGGATTCAAAAACATTCTTCGCATACTCGATAGACGCATTGCCAGCCCGCAAAGTCAGCATAGCCCGGCCAACCAATTCAGATTTGTCGCCCACAAAACTGAGCGCCAACGGCGCGCCGTTGCCCCAGCCCAGAGCAACGCCCTGAGTTTCGGTCGCAAACAAGGGTCCGGCGGGCGGAAAGCCCGGCTCAATCGCTCCGCGAACCCGCAATTTTCCGTCTCCCGATGGATGTTTCCCGTTCTCTTTGAGACCACCCACCCGTTGCTGCGTCTGATAATCTGACCAGTGCGGACAAATCGCGCCGCTCGGGCGCGCTCCGCCTGCTCGAATTCGGAACCCATCGCCCGCTCGATCGGCGAGCCGCAGGCAACGCGGCAAAAAGGAAGCTCTGTGAATCGCAGTTTTGCCCAAATTCGCTCCACCAAGTTCTCTTCCCGGTCCGCCCTCAAGCTGGCCCTGGCCATCCTCCTCGCGCAGGTCCCCGCCAGCCTCATCGCCCAGTCCTCGCCGCCGCCCGCTCCCATGCCGGACGCCCCCACCCCCCAGGCGCCCACCCCAATGTCCGACATCAAGACCCAGGTCACCCCCGGCGCCGGAACCGAAACATCCATCCCCGATGCCCAGCCTGCCGAAACCAAACCCCAGCCGCCCGCTCCCGACCCCGTCCAGGGCGAGCCGCCCATCACCGGCAACGCCGAGCAGGGCTTCCGCATCATCGAAACCAGCAACGCCGTCGAAGTGCCCGTCACGGTGAAAGACGCCAAAGGCAAACTCGTCGCCGGACTCACCTGGCGCGACTTCCGCGTCTTTGAAAACAACCAGCCCCAGCGCATCGCCTTCTTCTCCGTCGACCCCTACCCCCTCTCCGTAGCCTTCGTCATCGACCAGAGCCTCACCCAGGACACCATGGCCGAGGTCAACCGCTCCCTCGGCGCCATCCAGGGCGCGCTCACCCCCTACGACGATGCCGCCGTCTTCGCCTACAGCAACGGCCCCAAAAACCTCTCCGGCGGTTTCACCGGCGCCCAGAGCCATCGTCTGGAAGCCGTTCTCGAACTCAACAAGGCCGTTGGCCGCGAAGAAGGCGCGTACGCGACAGGCGGCTCTTTGGTCGGCTGCTCCATCTCCGCAAACGGCGGCTGCGTCGACCCCAACCTCCAGGTCGGCAAGAGCGCCGGCGCGATGGAGTTGAACCCCGTCAAGGAAATCCACACCCTCAACG
>Ga0116230_10000587_pt1 | contig 32244 bp, 22 predicted proteins | sample S1TSphfallax_3_FD_88678 | JGI IMG/M metagenome (GOLD analysis project Ga0116230, IMG submission 88678) | Host-associated microbial communities from peat moss isolated from Minnesota, USA - S1T2_Fd - Sphagnum fallax MG | ecosystem: Host-associated > Plants > Peat moss > Unclassified | place... | reverse complement strand
GTTGTACTCGACCGAAAAAGGGTTGTGCGTTAGGGCGCCCACGGGGCGCGGCCGGCGCGGCCGGCAGTCGGGTGACATGGGCGCCCCGCAGGGCAGCTCGGACCCGACCGCCCGATTCTAGCAGAACTCGGGCTCCGACCGCAGAAACGCGGTGCGTGGATCGCCCTGTCCAAGCGCTTGTCATATTCTTCGGTTAGAGTGGCGTCCAGCGTATGCCGAAGAAAAACGAGCCAACGAGGACATCGCGGCGGCCGGCCCAGCCGCCGGAGGGTGCGTCGTCCCGACAACTCGCCGCGCCGGTGTTCGCCCAGCCGGAGCCGACGGCGGACCCGACCGTCTTCAAGATCAAGCATCCGTCCGATGCGGCGGCCTACAAGCAGATCGACGCGCTCAACGCCGAACATAAGATCCAGCCGCTGCCCTTTCCACCACCGCGCGGCAGCGGGCCGGAACCGCAGCTGAGCCTCGCGCAAGTATTCGGCTCCGGCGGCGGCGCGTCGGGGTCGGCGACGGCGGCGATCACGCAGCGGGGCCAAATCGTGTTCCATGCCACCGGCGACTGTGGCAGCACGCGAGGTCCGACGACGCAAAACGAGGTCACCGACAAGATGATCGGCGACTTCGCGGAGGCGAGTGCCGCCGAAGTCCCCCAATTCGCCTTGCTACTCGGCGACATCGTCTACAACTTCGGAGAGACGGCGTATTACTACGATCAATTCTACGAGCCCTACCGGAATTATCCCGCGCCCGTGCTCGCCGCGGCCGGCAATCATGACGGTATGATCTCGCCGCTCGCCCATGCGACGAGTCTGGCGGCCTACCTACGCAATTTCTGCGCCGATCCGGCACAAGGATTCGTCGTCACGCCCGAGGCCGGCGGCCTCTCTCGCACCGCCCAAATCCAACCCGGCGTGTTCTTCACGTTCGAGGCACCGTACGTGCGCATCCTCGTGTTCTACAGCAACACCCTCGAGGATCCTGGCGTGATCGCGACCCCGCAGATCGGCAACTCCCAAATCGACTTTCTGCAAGCTGCGCTGCGGCGGGTCAAGCAGGAGCGCTATGCCGGCGCCTTGCTGTTCGCGCATCATCACCCCCCGTATGCGATCGGTGGGCAGCATTCCTCGAGCGTCGCGATGCGCAAACAAATGGATGCCGTCTGTGCGGCCGAGGGCGTCTGGCCGCATGCCGTGCTCTCCGGCCACGCCCACAACTATCAGCGCTACACGCGGCATCGCGCGGACGGCACCGATATCCCCTACCTCATCTGCGGCAACGGCGGGCACAACGTCCAGAAGCTGCAAACCACCGGCGGCCAGGCGCTACGCACGCCGCAGACGCTGCAGGAGAAAACTACGGACGACGATGCGGTGACGTTCGAGAATTACGACGATACCGATTACGGGTATCTGCGCATCGTCGTCGATCCCGGCCAGCTACGCATCGAATACCACCCGGCGAGTGACGGCATTGCCACCAAGACCCCCGACGACAGCGTCACGATCGACCTCGCCACGCGCCGCCAAACGGTCTACACGGCCAACGATTTGGGTCGACCCGCGGCCGCCGCCGCGATCCGCGCGACACAGCGGCGGTGATCATCCGCATCCCCGTTCAGGAGAACCGTACATGGCGATCGAATCCTTCGAAATCATCTCGGTGCCGGTTTCCAACCAGGAGGGCGCGAAGAATTTCTATCGCGACGTCTTGGGATTCGAGCTGCTGCGCGACGAGCCCATGGGCCCCGAGAGCCGCTGGATACAACTCGCGCCGCCGGGATGCGCGACCACGATCGCGCTCGTGACGTGGTTCGAGGCGATGCCTCCAGGCGCGCTCCAGGGGGTCATGCTGAACGTCACCGACATCGAGGCCGAACATGCGCGCTTGAGCGCCCTCGGCGTGCCGATGTCACCGATCGGCGCGGAACCCTGGGGTCGTTACGCCATGTTCAACGATCCGGACGGCAACGGCTGGATCCTGCGCGAGCCGCCGCCGGCCGGAGCGGCTCATTTGCCCAGCTTGTAGCTCGCTCCGATGTAGAAGCTGCGTCCATAGGGATAGTAGTTGAGCGAGTTGTAGGGTTGGTTATTGGTACCCGGCGTGCTGTCGTCGTGCGGCGGCATCGTGTTGAACAGATTGTCGATGTTCCCGTAAATCTCGAGACCCGGGAGCACCTTGTACTTGGCGCTCCAGCTCACGAGCGTCCAGGTACCGACCGTGCCGCCGTACGGAACATCGTAGCCGAGCGCGGATTGCTGGGCCGCATAGTTCGGCGTCTGGCCATAGTGTTCGACGTAACCGGTCGTGCTGAACTTGGCGTAGCTCCAAGTCAGCGAAATGTTTTCCTTGGTCTTGAACTCGGTGCTGTAGAACGGATTCGTGAGCAAGTCGATGCTCGGATCACCCGGGTACATGACCATCGAGTGCTTGAGGATGTCCGTGTACAGAGCTTCGACCATGAACTCGCCCGCGCCGTTGGTCGGAATCTTGTAATCGAGGCCGACGTTCAAGACCTCGAGAGTTTCGAGCGACTGGTTGATTTTCGGAGTCGAGATCGCCGTGATATTGCCCTGAGCATTGCGTTGGACCTGAGAGAGCGCAGCGGCGCAGGTGGGCGAGTTGATGTCGAGCTGACCGAGGAGGCACGAGGAGTCCGTGCTCACGACCAACTGCGAGTTTTGCTCGGTGACCTCGTCGCTGATCTTCCAGTGCAGCACGTCCACCGTGAACGCGGATTGATCGGTGGGCGACCAGGCGACGCCGAGATCGTACACGTCGGCCGTGATGGGCTTCAGACGCGTGTTACCCGAGGTCGTGCCGAACACGGACTCGCCCGCATAGGGGCAGTTGCTTATCGTCGCGGTCGTGTATCCCTCCTTCGTGCAGAGGTAGTAGTCGTTGACCGACGTGTAGAAACCGCTCGTGCCCTGATATTCATCCGCGAGCGTCGGCGCCTTGAACGCCGTGCCGTAACGGCCGCGGATCAAGAGCTGCTTCTCTATGGGCCGGAATTCGACGCCGATGTTGTAGGTCGCTTTATCGACTTTGGCACCCGCCACGTTGTAATTGTCGTAACGCCAAGAGGCATCGACGGTCAGCATCTTGACGATCGGCAGCTTGAGTTCCGAGGTGCCGGAATAGCGCGAGCGATGCCCGGAGCCGGAAGTGGCGGTATAGAGATACGTCCCGCCGTCGAGATAGTTCGGATCGGGCGCATAGACCCAACCTTGATCGCCACCGTCGAACACGACCGCAATTCCCGCATCGCCGCCCGGCAAGGCGAACAATTTGGGATTCAGGACTTCGAGGCGCGCGAGACTCTCCTCGGTGCGCGAGTAAGACGTCGCCGTGCCCGAGAAGCTGTTGTATTGCGCCGGGGTTAGCGGCTGATAGAACTGCGACCAATTGACATTGTAGAGATTGGCGCCGAGATTGGGGTCGTATCCGAGGTTGGGACCGTAGATCGACGAGAAGAAATTGTTGATCGGCGTTTCGAACGCGAGTTGAGTCCGCTCGGTGAGCTTGTTCTGCGTATAGGTCATGTCCGCCGCGAGCGTCCAGTTGGACCACAGCGTGCCGGTGACGCCCACGGTGGCGCGAATGCCGGCGAGCGTGTTCTTGTCGATCGTGTTGCCGAGCCCACCCGCTTCTTCGGGCGAGAAGATGCGCTGGGTGTTGATGTAATCGCCGGTCGTAACCGCCGGATCTTCGATATAGGTATACGGAGATGCCGAATCGTCCGAGGTCGACCACAGATTCGTGCCGGTGCTGAAGCGTGACACGTCATGATCGAGCATCACGTCGCTGAACGCCTTCCAGTCGTCGTTGAACGCATAATCGAGATGCAGATAAGCCTGGGTCTCCTCCGTGCCGTTGGCGATTGTGTAATAACCGGAGCTGTAGGTGCCGCAGTACTGCCCGCGGTCCGCCCGGGTGCGCAGTCCCACGGTGCCGTAGAACTGGCTCGCGACGTTGGCGCAGTTCGCCGGGTCCTCTTGATAATACAAGTCGCCGTTCGGCTGACCGTAGTAGCCGACTGCCAACCAGTCGCGTTCGGCCGTCTGCGGCGACGCGCCACCGGCGTAGTACTGGCTCGTGAGTCCGCGTTGATAGCCCCAGATGGGCGTCAGATTCTCGTATTGCCCGCCGACCACGACGTTGAGGCCGCCCAATTGGAATCCGTCCGCGAGCGAGAAACGCTTCTCGTCGTTGCCGCCCTTCGAAGTCGCACCCAGGCGCACGTCCGCCGAGGGGCCGTCCAGCGTTTTCTTCATGACGATGTTGACGACGCCCGCGATCGCGTCCGAGCCGTAAATCGAGGACTGGCCACCCGGCAGAATGTCGATGTGATCGACGAGCACCGTGGGGATGCCCTCGATACTGACGAAGTTATCGGTACCGTTGTAGAGGGCCGGGTAATCGGCGATCGGCCGGCCGTCGATCAAGAACTTCGTGTAGCTCTCCGACAGGCCGAACAAGCTCACGGTCTTCGCTCCCTGCGTAAAGCCGCCGCTGTAGCCGCCGCCTTGAATGCTCCCAGTGGCAAAACTCATATGCTGCAAGGCATCGGCAACATCCGCGAAACCCTTGTTCTGGATGTCTTCGGCGGTGATGACCAGCAGCGGCGTCGAAGTCTCCTGCTTGATGCGCGGAATCAGCGAGCCGGTAACGACGATCTCTTGGAGTTCGTCGTCCTTGGCGTCGGCGCGAGCCGAAGTTGCGGCGGGCAAGCTCGCGATCACGAACATGGCGGCAGCCGCGACCACCGCGGCGGCGCTGCGTGCGCCGACGAACACCGGACTCAAATTCTCGCCAAAAGAAAACGGTCGCGAGCAATCACGAAGGTTTTTCACTTGATTTCATCCCGTCTCTAGTTGTTTGAGGACGAAGCTACCATCTTCGTCGCGACGATCCAAGTCTCGATTTTACAATTTTATTTGAGAAAGATTATCGCGGGCGACTAGTCCATGGTTCGTTCAAGCTTCATCCGCGCGTCGGTCAAAAGAGCGCGCACCTTTCTAAAGGGTCGATGCTACGCCGCATGCGGGTGCGACGCCGACGCATCACGCAGGATTATCGCGTCATCGGCGGTGTCCGAGAACTGCTATTGCTGTCCGCCCTCATGCGTTTTGCTTATGTGCGGCGCAACCAGCGCGATTGGCTCCGGCAGCCGCATCGCGGGCGCGGCCACGAACGGTTGGATGCCGAACTGCGGATAAATTTCGGCCGGATAATAAAACGCGCCATCCTTCACCACGAGGCTGATCGTCTTGATCGCTTTCAGATCCTTGGTCGGGTCGCCGGGCACGAGAAAGAAATCCGCGAGCTTGCCCTTCTCGATCGAGCCCAGGTCTTGGTCCCGGCCGAGGTAACGCTGCGTGTCGATGGTCGCACGCTTGAGGATTTCCGCGGGCGTCATGCCGGCGCGCTGATACAACTCGAGTTCGCGATGATAAGTGAACGAGCCGCCGGTGTCGGTACCGAAGACGATGAACACGCCGCGATCGTGCAGCAAACGCACGGTGGCGAGGATCTTGTCGAAGGCGGCGCGATACGCCGCGTCGTCACCGGGCTTCGAGGTGTCGATCAATGCCTTCATGGCATCACGACGCCAGCCGATCGGCATGTGCTCGAAGTAATCGACGGCGCCCGGGGGAACGACACCGTCGCGGTTCTGCAGAAGCATCTCGTGGATGCCGATGGTGGGATCGATCGCGATGTGCCCGTCGACCATGAGCCCGATCGTGTGCTGCACCTTGGCGCTCTGGAGATCGAGATCGCCCAGGCGCTTGAGTGCCGTGAGCCGGAACAGCGTGCGCGTGTCCTCGGTCGGCCCGATGACCCAACCGAGCATGAACTGGTTGATGTGCGTGATCTCATCATAGCCGGCATCGATCATCCGATCGGTGGTGGAGAAGGCGGGGATGTGGCCGGCGACGCGCATGCCGAGCAGGTGCGCCTCCTTGGTCATCGCCGGCACCCACGCCGGATTCATGCTGTTGTAGATCTTGATCTGCCAGTAACCGCGCGCGCCATACCAACGCACGGCGTCGATCGCCTCCTCCTGATTGCCGACGAGGATGCCGTTGTTCGCACTGTAGGGGCTCTTGCCCTCGATGAATCCCGAGCGGACCACGCGGGGACCGGCGACCTCGCCATGTTCGATCTGTTCGATCAGGTGATCGAGGACCGCATTGTCGTTGCCCATGTCGCGCACCGAGGTGACGCCGGCGAGCACGTCGAGCATGGCTTCGTCCTGCTGCAGGTGATTGTGCATGTCGCATAGACCGGCGATCAGCGTGCCGCCGCCCCCGTCGATGTTCACCTCCCCGGCCGTGGCCGGTTCGGACGGCGGCTCTATCGCGGCAATCCGCCGGCCGGCGACGAGCACCGTGACGGGATCGGTCAAGGAGGCGGTCCGCGCATCGAACAGGCGCACGTTGCGGATGCGCACCGGTCCGGTGTAACGATGCGCCGTCTCGCGCTCGAGGCGCACGTAGCGCTCGGTGATCCATTGCGCCGCCAGTCCGCGCAAGCGCACTTCCTCGCCTTCGTAGCCCGCGCGTACGATGACCGAACTCGGATCGATGGACGCAAACAAGCGCCCGTTCGCGTCCAATAGAATGGTATCGGGGGTTACGTTGATGCCGCTCAGGTCGTAGCGCCGCACCTGGAGCGGGCCGTCGGCCCCGTGCACCGTGAGTTCCTCGCCGGGCGTCAGCCGCAACTCGCCGCCGGGCAATGCCGGCAAGCGATGCTCGGGAGCCGCGAGCAAGGCGCGCGCATAGATGCCATCGGACCACGGACTGCCGCTCTGCGCGACGTAGAGACTCGGGTTCGGCGTCGTGCTCGTGCCTTTGCCCATGGAGTCCAGCCATTCGGCGACCGCGCCCTTGCGCAGGAAGTGCTCGGTGACCTTGCTGCCGAACGTCGTCGTGCCGGCTATCGTCCAAGCCACCGGCAAGCCGGCTGCATCGAGCCGGATGGACTCCGTCATGGTCGGTCCGCGGCCGTTGTTCTTCACGTCGAAATCGATACGCGTCTCGTCGCCCTTGGTCTCGGCGATCAAGTGACCGACGTTCTTGCCGCCGAAGATCACGCTGAAGCGCGCGACTTCAGCGCTCGCGAGCATCGGCAGGGCAAGCAGCAAGCCGCCAAGGAGAATGGTTTTTCGGGCGATCACGGGGCACTCCCTTTCGAGGCTGATTGTTTCGACGCTGATTGTTCGGACTGCGCACCGGCCGGTGCGGCACGATCGGTGCGGCAGTTTACGCCGCAATCCGCGCGCGGGCGACTCGTGAAAAATGCGTGGGTCGCAAATCGTTCGAGTCGGCCCGATCGAAGCGCTCGAGCGCCTCGCGATCGTCGAGGTCTTCCTCGAGCGTCAAACCGCAGCCATGCAGATCCGCGGCAATCGTGTTGGGATCGAAGCCGGACCGAAACGGCTCGCCGAGAGCCGCGACCCGGCTGGCGAGCTCACCGAACCGGCCGCCGGCCAAGCCGTAGACGCGTTGGTCGAAATAGGTGAACACGAGTTGACTGCCCGCAGTGGCGCTACGCGCGATGGCGCGCAGCGTGGCTAGATTCGCCTCGCGCGTGAGATACATCGTCACACCCAGCCATGAGAAGAAGCTCAAGGTCCCGGAATGAAAGCCGTTGCTCGCGAGCGCGGTGTCGAGTTCCTCGGTGGCGAGATCTGCAGCGACGAAGTGCAGTCCCGCCGACGGCGCGACCGCGCATTCTCCGAGGCGCCGGCGTTTCAACGCCTGCGTCGCCGGATGGTCGACCTCGAAGATCTCGAGATCTCGCGCAAACGCGGGGCGACGCAGGGCGAAGCTGTCGAAACCCGCGCCGATGATGACGTATTGGCGCACCCCGCCAGCGACCGCGACGCGCAGGGCGTCCTCCGTATAGCGCGTACGGGTGATGACTCCGGCGTAGGCCGGGCTGGCCCGCAGCGCCAGATCCGCCAGGGAATTGCGCGGGTCGCCCGCGTGTTCACCGGCGAGCGCCCGCTCGCGGCCTTCGGGGTCCAAACTCGCGAGGGCGGCCTCGCGATACGCAAGACGAAAGCTCTCCGGAACCATGCGGTCCCCCCAGGGGTCTTCGATCAAGGGATGCGGGTCGCGACGCGTATGGATGGCGCGCATAAGGGCGGTCGCGAGCGACGTGCGACTGGCCTTGAAATCCGTCGATTGCCGATCCGTCGCGTCCGTCACCAAGCGCGTCCTCCGAACCCTACGCCCACCATCCTAGCCTGCGCCCGTCAGCTTGTCCGTACGGGCGGACCGGAGCTCCCTGGCGCATTGACGTCAGCGCGCAACAGGGAATCTAGGCAACTTGCGCCCGGGCCTGGTGCAGCCGGGGCAAGGGCTTGCTCGCTTGTGGGGCAAAACGACCATTAAAGGCGGTTCCCGTTCAAATCTGCGGCTGAATATCGCCGACGGCTCTTGGCAGCTCGGCGCTTTCCTTGCTATATGGTCAGTCAAGTTTTTCGTGTCGCTAGCGCAACAAGAGGTTCTCAATGACTACGTCCGGCTGTCGGCTTCTACCCGCATGGACCGCGCTGCTCGGGGGCGCGCTGCTCGCCTCTATGGGTCTCTCGGAGGGCGCTTCGGCCGCCGACGCGTCCGACGATACGGGCCTCCAGGAAATCACGGTCACGGCCGAGAAATACAATTCGACGATCCAAAACACGCCTATCAGCATCTCGGCGCTGAGTGGCGAGCAACTCACCGAGGCGGGGATCACGTCCGTCGAAGACGTCGCCCACGAGGTTCCGGGCTTGTCGATGCGCTCGGCGGGCCCTGGATTGACCGAGTACGAGGCGCGCGGCCTCGCCTCGAACGGGGGCGCGGCGCCGACCGTCGGCTTTTATCTCGATGAAACACCGCTATCCCCGCCCGCGCTCTCGCAATCGGGCAAGGTCGTGATCGACCCCAATCTTTACGACATCGATCGCATCGAAGTATTGCGCGGCCCCCAGGGCACCTTGTACGGCTCGGGCTCGATGGGCGGCACTGTGAAGGTGATCACCAACCAGCCGAAGCTGAATACCACCGAAGCCTCGGTGCAAGGCACCTTATCGGACACCCAAGGCGGCAGCGGCAACGGCGGCGGCAATTTCATGGTGAACCTACCGATCGGCGACACGCTCGCGCTGCGCGTCGTGGGCACCGATACCTACCGCAGCGGCTGGCTCGATCGCATCGTCGTGAGCCCCTTTCCCGCCGAGAACGGCACGACCCGCGGCAACGTCGCCGCCGGCCCGATCACGGGAGTCGCGACCGACGTCAACACCCTGAATCTCTACGGCGGTCGCGCCACTTTGCTTTGGAAACCCAGCGACGATCTATCCGTCACGGGATCGGCATTCATCCAACGCATGGTCTTGGGCGGCTACGACGATTTCGATACTCCGCCGGGCGCGGGCGCGGCCTACGTCGGCCATTACGAGGCATTCAACGTTGCCGAACCGATCGCCGACACCGTCCATATCTACAGCTTGAACGCCGTGCTCAATCTCGGCTTTGCGGACTTGACCAGCGCGACGGCGTATTGGGATCGCCAGGAACATCAGACGCAGGACGCGTCCGAATCGGTCTCCTTCTCGAACGGTGCCGCTCTGGTTCCTTTGCCGTACAGCGAAATCGACGTGAGTCGCCAGTTTAGTCAGGAACTGCGCCTAAACTCGAACAACAGCGACACCTTCCACTGGGTCGCCGGGGCGTTCTTCAGCGATCTGAACTCACTCTGGCAGGAGTATGGCGCAAACGGAATCTACGCCGCGCCCTCGGACCCCACGGGGATCATCTACGAGTCGGACAACCCCTACACCGTGACCCAGTCCGCCTTGTTCGTCGACGGCTCCTACGAGTTCACGAAGCAGTGGAAGTTCGAGGCCGGGCTGCGCTGGTACGACTACCAGAGCCGTCAGTACGAACAAGAATGGGGCTATGACGCCGCCGCCCTCGCGCCGCCACCGCGGACCGAAACCACCGCTGCGAATCACGGCTTCAATCCGCGCTTCGATCTGTCTTATAGCCCGACCGAGGATCTGACCACTTATCTCTCGGCGTCGAAGGGCTTTCGTCCGGGCGGTGCGAACCAAATCATCCCACCGTACAGCCAGCCACCCCACTGCGCGGGTGGTTCTTTGAACTTCGGTCCGGACAGCGTTTGGAATTACGAGGTCGGCGAAAAGGCGCGACTCTTCGACAACTGGCTCACCGTCAATAGCGATTTCTACTACATCAAGTGGACCGACATTCAGCAAACCCTACTCCTTGCCTGTGGCTACGAGTACGAGGCGAACGCCGGTAACGGCCGCTCCTTCGGCCCCGAACTGGAAATCAACGCGAAGCTCTCCGATAGCTGGCTCCTCGCCTTGAACGGCGCGTACACCGATGCGCGTCTGACCCAGCCGAACGCTGCGTATCTCGGTTTCCTCACGGGCACTAACGCCCTGACCCAGTCCGGCACGCCTTATTGCCCGACCCAGAGCGGTTGCACCTCGCCTATCTTGAACGTGCCCCGCGCGACCGGCAGCGCCACGCTCGCCTACTCGACCACGGTGTTCAACGACTACAAGCTCACGGCGCGAGCCACCGCGAACTACACGGGCCAGACCTACGACGAGGCCTACAATTTCGCGATCTCACTTCCCGCCTACACGATCGCCAATGCCCGGCTGATCGTGTCGAAGGATAATTGGTCCGCGAACCTGTTCGTCGACAACCTCACCAACAAAGTCGCCGAACTAACCTCCAACAACACGAGCTTCCAGTTCAACATCCCGCAGCTCGTGCGCTACACGACCAACCAGCCCCGTACCTTCGGCACGCAGATCAACTATAAATTTTAACGAGGCATGATCATTGGCAGCTTGGATGGATACGCCGAGGACCGTCGCACCCAGGATGCGATCTCGGCGTTATCATTTCTCGAACGACTGCGACACGACCCCGGTACTCAGCCTCTCTATCTCCTCCACCAGGGCCCGCGTGCTCACCTGGCGGCAGTACCCGCGGTTGTTGCGCAACGAGGACTCGTGGCGCTCGCGCGTGAGCGTCACGCAGGCGTCGGTGGGCACGGTCACGAGATAGCCCAAGTCGCAGGCATCGCGCACCGCGGAATCGACGCATTGGTCGGTGAGACATCCGGCGATGATCAAATAACGCGTGCCCAAATTGCGCAGGACGTAGTCGAGATTGGTCGAGATGAACACCGAGGACGAGGTTTTCGGAAAGACCATCTCGTCGGGTAGGGGCGCGATCCCGGCAAGGACCCGGGCATCGCTCGAGCCCTTCGGCACGTTGAAGCCCGTGATCTTGTAGTCGAGCGACCGGTCGCGACCGTCCGCGGTCATGCTCTCGATCACGGTGTAGAGCACCTCGATGCGCGCCCGACGGCAGGCCGCCTGCAGCGTCGCCATGTTCGGCAGAGCGCTGCCCTGAAGCTCACGAAAGAATCCGCCGTAACGCAGCTCTCTTTCGGCCGCAGAGAGCTGCGCGTATTCGCCGCCCTCGGGCAGACAGTTGTAATTCTGCACGTCGACGAACAGCAACGCCGCGGCGCCGAGTTCGATCGGAATCTCGCGGCTGACGGGATGAATCATCGTGCGTGTCCCTTCATCGTCGCTGTCCTCGCATCGTTGGTCATGCTTGTCTCGCGAAAAAATCCCGTTCGCAATCGCGCAGCGCGGCGGCGAGTCGCTGCGCCCATTCGCTTTGACCGACGGGATCGCTGACGAGATCCTGGCGAATCTCGATCTCGACATGCGGCAGGCCCCGCATCTCACCATGACGCGGGACCGTGTAATCGGTCTCGTCGCTGACGAAGTACGGCTGATTGTCGGCGACGATGAGATCCCGCTCGCGGCGCAGGCGCTCGAGCAGCAAGCCGGCGAAGCGTCGATCGCGATTGTAGAGGATCGCCGCATGCATCTCCCGGCGCACGGCCTTGTAGATGTTGGTCATACTGTGCTGCGCGACCAGTATCGTCGGGCGGCCCGAGGCCGCGCGCGCGTCGAGCAACTCGCGCAGGGCAGCGTGATAAGGCTCGAAGATCTCCTCGCGCCGCGCCGCGATTTCCGCCTCGCTGAGGTCGCGATTGCCGGGAATCTCCACCCATTCGCTGATGGTCGAAATCGACGAGGCGACCTCGGGGTCACGATTACAATCGATCACGAGGCGCGAGTAGCGCTGCGCGATCAGCGGTGCGTCGAGCAGCGCCGAAACCTGCCGGGCGACGGCGAGCGCACCGATATCCCAGGCGATGTGCCGGCGCAATTCCGATTGCGGCAGACCGAGATCGTCGAGGCGACGAGGAATCATCCAGCCCGCGTGATCGACCGCGATGACGAAGTTGGACGCGCCCGTGGGTCGCTCCAGAATCAGCGGCGGGGGCTCGTCGTCGCCGAGCAGTCTGGACTCAGTAGGCGAGCGCATAGCGGCGGCAAATCTCCTCTTCGTCGAGCCCCTCGAGACTTGCGATCTCGGCGCGTTTGAACTGCACATAGGCGGTATGCAGATCCGCGCCCAGCCACTCGGCTGCCGGCTCGCTGGCCGCGAGCAGCGTCAGCGCCTCGCCGAGACTGCTCGGCAATGGCCTGGCAGGCTCGTTGGCCAGCGTGCGCCCTTCCCGGATGCCCGCGAGTCCCGCCTGCACCAGCATCGCGAGGACGAGGTAGGGACTGGCGGTGGCGTCGGCGACGCGAAATTCGACGTTGAATTGACGCGCGCGTTGCGCGGCGTCGCCGCCGGCGAGCGGACAGATTCGCACCGCGGCGCCACGATCCGCCACGCCGACGTCGGCGCGCAGCGGCGCCCAGCGATTCGGGCGCAGCCGGAAATAGGAGACGACCGACGGCGCGGTCACCGCGCAGAGCGACGGCAGATGATGCAGCAGCCCGGCGACGAAGGCCGCACCCGCGCGCGAGAGGTGCATGGGGCCGGACTCGTCGTAGAGGCTGGGCGCGCCGTCGCGATCGAGGAAGCTCCAATGGATATGCGTACCGCTGCTGACGCCGACCGGATCGGGTAGCGGCGTGAAACTGACCGAGTGGCCGAAACGCAAAGCGACCGCCCGCGTCAGTTCGCGCGTGATCACGGCATCGTCGGCCGAGCGCAGGCCCGGCGCCGGCGCGCAAGTCACCTCGAATTGTTGCGGGCCGAATTCGGCCAGGAAGGAATCCGGCACCACGCCCCCCTGGCGCAGCGCCGCGAGCAGGGCCTCGCCGAACGGGCCTTGGCGCCGATAAGAATGCAGCTCGTAGGGGTACCAGGGTTCGGTGGGAACCCCGTCATAGAGAAACTCTTGCTCGAACGTCGACAGCAGCGTCAAGCCGGTTTCACGTTCGAGACGCTCGAGCGCACGGCGCAGGACCTGGCGCGGACAAAAATCCCATGGCGCCCCCTCTTGGGTGCGAATGTCGCCGAGAAAGAAGTATTCGCTCGGCGTTCCCTCGAACGGCACGCAAACCCTCGTGCTGGGATCGGGAATGAGAAACACCTCGCCGCGGTTGCCGAACGGCGTCACGTGGATCGGGCCGAACGCCGAGATGAACATATTGGTGGGTGCGAGACCGACGCCGCGCTCGAGCCGTGCCGCGAGGTCCGCGGCCGGAAAGCTCTTGCCGCGAAAATGACCAGATAAATCGCTGGTGCCGACGAAGACGATTTGTTCACGTTGCATGCGGTGCGGCGTTCCTCGGGAGGCTCAAAGCGTTTCCGGCAGCGGCGCCCGTGCGACCGCCGGCCGCAGGCGGATCACCACGAGGGCGGCGACGACCCAGAGCAGCGCGACATAGGGCCAGAGATTGCCCGGAAACTCCGGCGCCGGATAGATCGTGCGATAGAGCGCCCACAGCAGCACCAACGGACCCAGCCCGCAAAGCGTCGCCCAGAGCCGCCGAGCCTGCCGCCAGGCCTCGACCATCTCCGCCGCGCCGACCGCGATATAGATCAGAATCAAGGATAAAGTGCCGATCGTGCTGAGATAAGCGTAGTAATTGGCGGCGCCGCTGAACGGCGCCCAGAGTAAAAACGACGTGCCCACCATCAGCGCCGCACAGGAAATCGCGCGCGTCGGCGTGCCGTGCCGCGCATGCACGACGGCGAGCGCCGGCGCCAGTCCGACGCGTCCCAAGGCGAACAAGACGCGCGCGGCCGCCGCCACGCCGCCGAGCACGCCCGAGAACGCGCAAGTCGCCGTGGCTAGATCGAGCGCGGTCGCGAAATCCCGCGAACCATAGCGCAGCGCGAGGTCATTGAGCGGCGCCGCCGAATTGGCCAGGTCCTTGATGCCCGCAGCGCCGAAACCCACGACTTCGCAATAGGCGACGAACACGAAAAACGCGCCCGCACCGAGCACCGTCCCGAACAACGCGACTGGGATATTACGACGTGGATTGACGGTCTCCTCGCCGAGCGTCGCCGCACCCTCGAAACCCGCGAACGAAAGCACCGTAAAGACCAAACCGAAGCCGATACCTGTCCAGCCGCCGAAATCCGCCGCGGGTCGGAAACTCGCGAGCGACTGCGCCGCGCTGGGCTGAACCCGGAGCAGGATCCGGATGCAGAGGCCGACGACACCGAGCACCGCGACACCTTCGAGCGCGAGCATCAACCGACCCGCGAGCCGCATGTCGCGGTAGGCGAGCCACCAGGCGAGCAGCACCGCCCCGGCGCCGACGCCGATCCATGCCGCGCCGATGTCGATGCCGAAACGCTGCAAAACGGTCGCCGTGAAGTTTCCGACGAGCGCCGCACACCCCGTGGCGAAGCCGAAATACGTCAACAACAAACCCCAGCCCGCGACGAAGCCCATCGAGGCGCCGAAAGTATGGGTGATGTAGGCATAAGCGGAACCAGCATGGCTCAGACGCCGGCCAAAGGAGATGAACGAGAGCGCGACGAGTCCGATTGCGATCGTTCCGATCGCGAACGTCAGGGGAGCGGCGGCGCCGGCGGCTTGAACCACCAGCGTGATGTTGAAAGCGGCCGTTAGGGTCGGCGCAATGACCGAGAGGGAAAGGCCGATCGCTTCCGGCAAACTCAAGCGCGCGGCTAGCTGTCGCAACAAACCTAAGCTTCCTCTACGAGACTACCGCAGGCAAGGGTATCATCACTACCATGTCTGCGCCTCCGCTGACCGCCGACGGCCGAGCTTAAGCTGGCTAGCGAACAGAGGGCGGGGCGCGGACCCGCTAGGATCGCTTCCCCACCAACCACCCCGGAAATCCGCCATGATCAACGACACGACGAATCCCGCGGATTCACGCTCCCTCTCTCGGTTGGACGCCTGGTTTCGCTCGGTACACTGGCTGAGTGCCGGTCGCGGGTCGCCGCACGTCGCGCGCCATGCAGAGGTCGGCATCAAGTCCGCGATCGCGGATTTGCGGCCCGAGATGGACGCGCACACCGACGCCGACGTGCATCGCAAGTTCGCCGGGCTGTGCGCGGATCTCGGCTTCGCGCCCGGTGATCCGGCCTGCGTCGGCATCGGGACCTCGGAGGCGCGCGCCGCGCGTGCCGCCGCCACCATTACCGACTGGTTGACTTACCTGCCGCGGGACTGCGTGCGCGCGATGGTCAAGGACGGTTGGCACCTGACGGCCTGAGCCGGCGGAGCCGCTACAGAGTGCGCACCAGGCGCAAGGCGTCGTAAATCGCGGCGTGCGTATTGCGCGCCGACACGGCATCTCCGAGCCGGTACAACTCGAACCCGCCCTTGGCGTTGGCTGGCTCCCCCTGCCCCGCACCGGCCAGCAAGCGATCCTGATCGATGGCCCCCAGATTGCGCGACGCGGGCTTGAGCGAAAAGTACAAATCCTCGTTCGGTACCGTGCCGTGATTGATCACGACCTGGTCGACGAGCCGCTCCTTGCGCACGCCGCCGTAATCGCTGCCGACGATCGCGCGCAATTGCCCCGCTTCGCGGTGCACGCTCCGCAGGCGATAGGTGACCGTGAACGTGACGTCCAGCTTTTGCAGGCTGCGCATATACGGCACGAGGTTCATCGCCATGACCTCCGGCGCGAACGCGCGGTCGGGCGTCATGATCTCGAGCTTGGCGCCCGATTTGCCGATGAACTCGGCGGCTTGCAGCGCCGCATGATCGCCGGCATCGTCGAACAGCAGCACGTTGCGACCGGGTTTGACGCTCTCCGCAATGATGTCCCAGGTGGACACGACGAGATCGTTGCCTTCCTCCAGCACGTCCGTATGCGGCGAGCCGCCGGTCGCGACCAGCACGACGTCGGGCGCGAGCGCGAGCACGTCCGATTCCTCGGCGAGCGTCTCGAAACGAAATTCGACGCCGGCCTTGAGGCACTGCTGCATGCGCCACTCGACGATGCCGAGCATCGCCTGACGCCGCGGGCTGCGCGCGGTGAGACGCAGCTGACCGCCGGGCTGCGCGGCCGCCTCGAGCACGACGACCTCGTGGCCGCGCAGCGCCCCGACCCGGGCCGCCTCGAGGCCGGCCGGACCCGCGCCGATCACGACCAGCTTGCGTCGGACCGCGGCGCGCTCGATCTCGTGCGCTTGGGCGAGTTCGCGGCCCGTCGCGGGATTATGGATGCAATACGCCGCGCCGCCCTGATAGATGCGATCCAGGCAATAGTTCGCGCCGACGCAGGGGCGAATGTCGTCCTCCCGGCCGGCGATGATCTTGCGCACGATGTGCGGGTCGGTCATGTGCGCGCGCGTCATGCCGATCATGTCGACTTTACCCGAGGCAATCGCGTGACGCGCGGTGGCCACGTCCTCGATCTTCGCGGCATGAAAAATCGGGAACCGCGTCGCGGCCCGGATCTCGCCCGTGAAATCGAGATGCGGTGCGCTCGCCATGCCCTGGATCGGGATCAAATCGGTGAGCCCCGCGTCGGTGTCGATATGGCCGCGCACGATGTTCAGAAAATCGATCATGCCGCTGTCGCGCAAGCGCCGTGTGATCTCGATGCCGTCCGCCTTGGTGAGTCCGCCCTCGAGCACTTCGTCCGCGACGCATCGCACGCCTACGAGAAACTCGCTGCCGACGCGCGCGCGAATGGCTTTGAGCACGTCGAACGAGAAGCGCAGCCGGTTCTCGAAGCTGCCGCCATAGGGCTCTTCCAAGGTGTTGGTGAGCGGCGACCAAAATTGGTCCATCAAATGGCCGTAAGCCTGTAACTCGATGCCGTCGAGTCCGGCCGCCTGCATGCGTTCCGCCGCGTCGGCATAATCCTTGACGATGCGCTCGATGTCCCAGGTCTCGAGCCGCTTCGGGAAGGCGCGGTGCGCGGCCTCCTTGTGCAGCGAGGGCGAGACGACCGGCAGCCAGAAGTTCTTGTCCCAGCGCGTGCGCCGCCCGAGGTGCGTCAGCTGGATCATGATTGCCGCGCCCTGCTCGTGCACGGCGTCGGCGAGGTCTTTCATCCAAGGTACGACCTCGTCCTTGTACACGAGCAGATTATTGAACACCGGCGGGCTGTCCCGTGACACGGCGGCCGAGCCCGCCGTCATCGTCAGGGCAACGCCGCCCTTCGCACGCTCGACGTGGTAGGCGCGATAGCGGGCCTTGGGCATCCCCTCTTCGGGATAGGCCGGTTCGTGCGCAGTCGTCATGATGCGGTTGCGCAGCGTCAAGTGCTGCAACCGATACGGCTGCAAGAGAGGATCGTTGGTCATCAGCTTCGTTTCGCGTCACACCTAAAACTTATAGCCGACCCTCACGCCGAGCTGCCGCGGCGGATTGACGAGCTGGTCGTTGGCGAGACCGCCGAAGTCGTTGGCCGCACCCGCCTGGGGCGGCGGGACGAGCACCTGTTCGCGATCGAAGATATTCGTCGCGTACAAGGTGGTGTGCCAGGCAGCATGCGTCACGGTCGCGCTGAGATTGAAGATCTCATAAGAAGAGGACTGTTGCACGCTCGCCGAACCCAGCGTCGGCGCGAGTTGCATCTTGACCGCGCTGCGGTAGACACCGTTGAACGACAGGGACAGGTCGTAGCCCGGGGCGAGCGCTTGCGCGAACAGCAGCGCGGCGCTGATGCTGTTCTTCGGACTGCCGGGCATCTGCTCGCCCGAGGTTCCCGTCAGCGCGCCCGGGGTGATCACGCCGCCTTCGTTGGCGGGCAACGAAAAGTCGCTGGATAGTTTCGCGTCCGTGTACGAGTAGCCGAGCGCATAGCCGAACCCCGGCACGGGCAGCGGTCCGCTGGTCTCGAGCTCCAGGCCCTTCGACACGGCGGAGTTCGCGTTGTAGACCGCGAGATTGCCAGACGGCAGGCTCGAGGAGATTTGCGGATCGCTCCAGTTGATGTAGAACACGTCGGCGCTGTAACTGATGCCGTTCGCGAATCGACCCTTGAAACCCGCCTCGTAGTTGTTCGTGCTGTCGGGCTTGTACGTCTGCAACAGCGGACTCTCCTGGAAGGGTCCGGAGAGGGGCACGGAGTTCGCGCCGCCGCGCCGGAAACCTTGCGACCACAGCGCATAGACGAACTGATGTTTCTCGTATTCCCAAGAGGCATCGACCTTGCCAACCGTCTTGGCAGCGGGCGAGTCATGCGGCGTCGCCGGCAAATCGGTCGGGAAGGTGTAATCGAGATAGGACTGCGCATCGGTGAAGTCCTGCGAGAAGTGGCGCACGCCGCCGGTGACTTGTACGTCCTCGGTGACGTGGTAGGTCAGTTCGCCGAAGACCGACTTGTCCTGGAAGCTCTGCGTGTCGATTTGCTGGAAATTGATGTCGTTCGGGCCGACGAGGATCGTTTGTCCGAGCGCTGCGGCATATTCGGGCGAACCCGGTATCGCGATGGTCCAAGCGCCTTCGCGCGTCTGTTTCTCGTAGAAGAGGCCGAGCACGTAGTCGAACTTGTTTTCAGGGCCCGCCTTGGACACCAAACGCACTTCCTCGCTGAAGGTATGCGCCTGATCGGTGAACAACTGGTCGTAGACGAAGCGCGGATTGGTCGGCGCACCACCGTAGTACGGCGTGAAGGCGCCGCCATCGATGCCGGCGAGCGCATAGGTGTCGTCCTGGAGCGCCGAGCCGGAAGTCGTGTAATAAGAGCTCGTCGACGCCAAGGTCGCAAAGCCGACGTCGTAGGACAAATCGAGACTCGTCAGATTCGTATAGCGGGAGAACGGCTGATCGATCTGCGTGTATTCCTGATAATTATTACCATGGGGAAGAGTTGCGGCAGGATCGATCGGCGAGACGCCGCCGGCGTAGCCCGGGTTCACCACGGGTCCACCGTCCCCCTGCACGTTCGAGTGAAGGACCGCGAGCTGCGCGCTGAAATCCGCGGTGGGCTGCCACAGCAAGGCGGCGCGTCCCGTGAAAGTCTTCTGCCAATTCCAATCGCTGCGGTCAGAATAAATCGGCGAGCTCGTGGTGATGCTGCTCGGGTCGGCGAGCACCGGCACGCCGCTGAGGCCATTGTTGGTCCGCTCGAGCAGCCCAAAGGCGTTGATCCAACCCGGATCGTATTGATACTTGGCCGAGGCTCGGAACGCGAGCGTGTCACCGATGGGTAAATTCACCAGCCCTTTGATGGCATAGCCCGTTCCGGCCGAATGCTCGACCCGGTCGCCCGTCGCCTCGATCGAGCCGCTCGTGACGTTCAGTTCGGGAGCGTTCGGTATCAGGCGCAGCGCGCCGCCGAGAGCGCCCGCGCCGTAGAGCGTGCCCTGGGGACCGCGCAGAACTTCGATTTGTTTCAGATCGTCGAGCTGGAAGTAGCCGTCGATCGGCGAGTTGCCGATATAAGTGCCCACCGGATTCTGTTCGAACGTCCGAAAGCCGCGCGTGGGCTCGGCGGTCGCGTTGATGCCGCGGATGATGGGCGTGACGGCGCCGGCGAAACGGGCGCCTTCGTCGTACATGCTGAGACCCGGCACGGCGTTCGCGAGCCCGGAGATGTCGTTGATGCCCGCTTCGGCGAGTTGCTGGCTGCTGACGACCGACATGTTGTAGGGCACGGACTCGACCGTCTGCTCACGGCGATTGGCGGTCACGATGATCTCGTCCAATCCGCCGGCATCGGTCCCCGCGCCGGCGGCCGTCACCGGCGCTTGTTGCGCGGACGTCGCCATCGGGATGCCGTAGAGCGCGAAGACGACGGCGGCGGCTACCGTCGATCCGGCGGCCGAACGCTGCGACCGCTTCGGGCGCGCCGTTTTGCTGAACCTTGCTTGCATGATGATCTCCCGGTTTTGTCTAGTGTCCGCTCATCCCACGAGACCGAAACCATAACCGCAGAGATTCTTCCGCGCCTTCGCTCGCGCTGCCGATTTGCTAGTAGATCGACCGCAATCGTGGCCGCTCAGCGCGTACGCTTCACGCGGCGCACGTCGATCGGCCGCATGCCGAAATGGCGCCGGAACGCGGTGGTGAACGACGTCGCATGCGAGTAACCGACGGCTTCGCTCACCTTGGCGACCGACCAGTTGTGGTCGCGCATCAAGGCGAGCGCGTGGCGCATGCGGCAGCGGAGGCTGAAGTCGGCGATGGTCTCGCCATGCACGGCCTTGAAACCCTTGGTCAGCGTCGACTTCGCCATGCCGACCGCGCGTGCGAGCTTGGTGATCGTCGGTGCCGGCGCAAATTGTTTCATCAGCATCGCCCGGGCCGCATGCAGGCACTTGAGTTCGCGATCGGTATAGGTTTCGCTCGGAGCGCCGCTCAGAGAGGAGAAACTACCGACGGCGCAACACAGCAGTTCGAGGGCGAGCGCCTCGGTGTAGACGAGGCCGAGCGTGCCCGAATAAGGGTTGTCGATGAGCCGGGTCGCCGCATCGAAGGTCTGCGCCGAGAGCGAACGCTGCAGATAATTCAGCTCCGCATGGTCCTTGGACACGAAGGCCTGGAGTTGCGCCGGGATGGGCACGTCGGCCTGCAGGAACTGCTGCACCAGAAACTCGGGACGGATGCTGATCGTGATATAGCGCTCGCGCGCGCTCGGCGCCGTCCATTCGCTGATGTCGATGCCCGTGGGCTGCGCCCACACGAGCAGGGACGGCCGGTTCCAGCGCAGCGGCTCGGTGGAGCTCACGGCCAGCGACATATCGCCGGAGATCTTGAAACAGAGCTGTATCAAGCCGTCGCCGGGCACGATCTCGACCCGCGGATCCTTGTAGGCGAAATTGGCGACGACGACATAGATCTCGTCGCGTATCCGCGTGAGATCCCAGTAACCCTCGCCCTCGGCGGCGGGCAGGGTGATACGCGCGCCGAGCAGACCGCGATCCGGATGGCGGCAAGTACGTTCCACGCCGGGTGCGCGCTCGAGGTTCTCGAAGGCGTCGGGCAGCGAACGGCCGGATCCGGCGAGGATCGTCCTGAACAAACCTTCGTTGGCGTTGCGCGTCGTCAACGCCGGGGCTTTCGTCCGCTCTGTGGCTAACATGCCACCGCAGGGTATCAGTTGCCGCCGGCGGATTGAAACTCATTGGACGGCTCTGTGCCGGCACGGCGGGCGAGCGCCTCTTCGAGCCATCCGGGACGCATTTCGGGCTCCGCCGCACACAGCTTTGCGACATAAGGATGCCGGCGCTCCGCGAGAATCTCGGCCGTGGCGCCCTGCGCGACGATCCGTCCGCGCCACAGGACGAGGACCCGGTGGGCGATCCGGCGCACCGTCGCAAGGTCATGCGTGATGAACAAATACGCGAGACCGAGCCGCTCCTGCAGGCGTCGTTGTAGTTGTAGGATCTCCTCGGCGATCAAGGGATCGAGCGCCGCGGTGACCTCGTCGCAGACGAGCACGTCCGGTTCGGCGGCAAGGGCGCGCGCGATGCAGACCCGCTGTTTCTGCCCGCCCGAGAGCTCGCCCGGGCGTCGCCCGGCGATTGCCGGATCTAGGCCCACGAGACCCAGCAATTCGCTCGTGCGGCTCGCCAGCGCCTGCCCGCGCATCCCGAAATAGAACTGGACCGGCCGGCCGACGATGGCGGCGATGGTCTGGCGCGGGTTCAAGGCTACGTCTGGCAACTGGAACACGAGTTGCAGTCGGCGCAATTGCTCGCGGCTACGTTGGGCGTAGTCGGCGGCCAGCTCTACGCCCGCGAGCGACACACTGCCCGTGCGCGCCGGCACGAGGCCGCAGACCGCGTAGCCCAGGCTGGTCTTGCCTGAGCCGGATTCACCGATCACCGCGAGCGTCTCGCCCGGCGCGAGCGTGAAGCTCGCGTCGCTGACCGCAGCCTGCCGGCCGTAGTGCACCCCGAGACCTCGGACCTCGAGCACGGCGGCGGGTGAGGCTGCCGCGACCGGTGTTGCAGCGCTGGGTGCCGCAGCGCTCGCGGTCGCCGCGAGCGCCACGCCGGCGCGCTCGGCGACCAAGGCCCGCGCATACGCGGTCTGCGGCCGCGTCAGGAGATCCGCGGTCGAGCCCGTCTCGACGGGCTTGCCATGGCGCAGGACGAGCAAGCGGTCGGCGATTTGCGCGACCACGGCCAGATCGTGCGAGATGTAGAGCGCGGCCGTGCCTGAACCTGCGATCAGCTTCTTCAGGTGGGCTAGGACCTCGATCTGCGTCGTCACGTCGAGTGCGGTGGTGGGTTCGTCGAGGACCAGCAACTCCGGACCGCAGGCCATGGCCATGACCGCCATCGCGCGTTGTAACTGCCCACCCGATACCTGATGCGCGTAACGCTGCCCGAAGGTCGCCGGGTCCGGGAGATCGAGTGCGCGGAAGTCGGCAATGGCCCGCTCCTCGGCCGCGCGCCGGCTCATCAGTCCGTGCCGTATCGGTCCCTCGCAGATCTGATCGATGAGCCGCATCGCAGGGTCGAAGGCCGCGGCCGCGCTTTGCGCCACGTAGGCGGCACGCCGGCCGCGCACACGGCGCAGTCCCTCGGCGTCGAGCAGCCGCAGATCCGTGCCGCCGAGCAGGATGCGACCCGCCGTGATCCGGCAGCCGCCACGCGCGAACCCCAAAGCGGCGAGCCCGATCGTCGATTTGCCCGCACCCGATTCGCCGATCAATCCGAGCACCTCGCCGCGCGCGAGTTCGAACGAGACGTCCTCGACGAGCGCGACGCCCCCGGCGCTGTGCACGCTCAAGCCCTCGATGCGCAGCACGGGACCTGCGGTGGCGCCCGCGGCGCTCATGGCGCACGCACTCAGGCGGCGCCCGGCCGCGACTCGGCGGCGAGGTAGCGGTCGACGAGGCGGTTGACGCCGATCGTCAGCAGCGCGATCGCCGTCGCGGGATACAGCGGCGCGATCAGCCCAAAGTTGATCGCCGGCGCATTCTCCCGAACCATCGAGCCCCAGTCGGCGGCCGGGGGTTGGATGCCCAGCCCGAGAAAGCTCAGAGAAGCGATGAACAGAAAGATGAAACTGAAACGCAAGCCCGTCTCGGCCGCAAGCGCGGGCAGCGCATTCGGCAGGATCTCGCGCGCGAGCACCCACACGAGCCCCTCGCCGCGCAGGCGCGCCGCGGCCACGAATTCGCGGACCACGATCGTGCGCGCGATGGCCCGGGCGATCGTGTAGACCCGCGTCGACTCGAGCAGTCCGATCGTCGCGATCAGCACGGCGAGCGAATTGCCGAGCGCGGCGAGCACCATCAGCGCCGAGATCAACACGGGGATCGACAGGAGGATCTCGACTCCGCGTGAGACTAGCGCATCGACCCAACCGCCCAGCGCCGCGGCGAGGAAACCGAGCGCGACGCCGAGTCCGACGGCAAGCGTCGTCGCGAGGCCGGCGATGCTCACGGTGTTGCGTGCGCCGAAGATCAGGCGCGTCAGCATGTCGCGCCCGAGGTTGTCGGTGCCGAGCAGGTGCCGGACGCTCGGCGGATCCCATACCCCGCCGACGAATTGCGCCTCCCCGTAGGGTGCGAGCCAGGGCGCGAACAAGGCGGCGGTAAGAATGATCGCGACGACGACGGCGCTGCGACTCATGCGCGGCGCAACCGCGGATTGACCAACATCGCGACGATGTCGGCGACCAGGTTCAACCCGACGTAGGTAGCCGCGAACGCGAGTCCGCAGGCCTGGACCAAGGGCAGGTCGCGCTTGCCGACCGCGTCGACCATCAACTGACCTGCGCCGGGATAGACGAACACGACCTCGACGACGACCACGCCCACGACCAGATAGCCGAGATTCAAGGCGACCACGGCGATGATCGGCGCCGCCGCGTTCGGCAGCGCATGACGCAGAACCAAGCTGCCGCGCGTCAAACCCTTGAGCAGGGCCATCTCGATGTAGGGCGCGGACATGACGGAGAGGATCGCGGCGCGCGTCATGCGCACCATGTGCGCGAGCACGACCAGGACGAGCGTGATCGTCGGCAGGGTGATCGCACCGAGCCGCTGCGCCAGGCTCATACCGCCGTGCAAGACCGCGAGCGAGGGTAGCCATCCCAACTGCACCGAAAACAGCAGAATGAGCAGATAGCCGATGAAGAATTCCGGCACCGAGATAGTGAGGAGGCACAACGTCGAAACCGCGCGATCCAAGCGACCGCCCGCACGCATAGCCGCCGCCACGCCCAAGCCGAGCGCGAGCGGCACCGCGACGATGGCGGCGAGGCCGGCGAGCGCCAGCGTATTCTGGAAACGCGGCCGGAGCATGGCGACGACGCTGCGCCCGGTCGCGAGCGAGCGGCCGAAGTCCCCGTGCAAAACGGCGGCCAGCCAGTGCACGTAGCGCAATCCCGCAGGCTCGCCGAGCCGCAAGCTCGCGCGGATCGTCGCGAGCGCCTCCGGCGTCGCCTGAGGTCCGAGCAGCGCCGCGGCGACGTCTCCTGGCAGGCAGTCGGTGGCGAAGAACAGCAGCGCCGAGATCACGGCGAGCGTGAGAAATCCCATGCCGACGCGCGCCGCGATCAGACCCCTCATGCGAGCCACACCCGCTCGCCGATCCGCTGCCCCATCAAATCGTAGATGGCCGACGGCTGCCAGCCGCGCACCTTGTCGGAGCCGGCTTCGATGTGATCCATGAACAGCGGAATCAAGGCGCCGCCATCGTCGCAGATCATGTGCTGACAAACGCCATAGAGTTCGCGGCGACGCGCGGGATCGAGCTCGCCGCGCGCGAGATTCGCGAGACGATCGAATTCCGGTCGGCGCCAGCGCGTCTCGTTGGACGCCGAGGTCGACTTATAGGCCTTGGCGAGAGCGCCATCGACCGTGGTCCGGCCGTCGGAATAGGAGCCGCAGAACGGCGCCTGCATCCAGACTGCGCTCCAGTAGCCATCCGCAGGGCGGCGGCGCACGTGCAGCGTGATGCCAGCCTCGGCCGCGGCGCCCTGGTAGAGAATCGCGGCATCGAGCGCGCCGAAGAAAGCCGCGTCGGACACGTCGAGCGCGACGTCGAGTCGTTCGCGCCCGGCTTTGCGCAAATGATGTCGCGCCTTATCCGGATCGTAGGTATGGGCCGCGAGATCCTTCGCGAAATAGGGATTATTGGGTGGTATCGGCTGATCGTTGCCGACCGTACCATAGCCATTCAACACGGTCTTCAGCAAGCGCTCGCGATCGATCGCGTACTTGAGCGCGAGGCGAATGTCGGCGTTCGCATACGGCTCCGCCTCACAATTCATGGCGAACACCGCGTACTGGCCGGTTTGCGAGCGGATGACCTGAAAGCGGGGATTGCGCCGCATCAGGTCCGCCGTGCGCCCGTCGATGCGATTGATGACGTCGACCTGTCCCGAGATCAAGGCGTTGGTGCGCGCGATCGCATCGCCGATGCTGAGCACTTGGATCGCTTCGACGTGGGCCGCGTTCGGCTTCCAATAGCCACCGACCTTGCGCGTGATGCAGCGGACACCGGGTTCGAAGACCTCGAGGGTATAACCGCCGGTGCCGATCGGATGGGCCCAATCCTCGAAGCCGTCCGGCACGACCAGCAGCCGGTAATCAGACAGGGTAGCCGGCAACTCCGCATCGGCGCCCGCGAGCGTGATTTGAATGCGCGTGGCATCGAGCTTGCGCAGCGCGACGATATTCTCCACCACGGCCTGCGCGGCCGAGGGCGTCCGGCCGCGATGCAAGTTGATCGAATAGATGACGTCCTCGGGCGTGAGGCTCTTGCCGTTGTGGAACACGATGCCCTGGCGCAGCTTGAAGGTCCAGACGCGGGCATCGCCCTCGGGCTCCCAGCTCTCGAGCAGTTCCGGCACCGCACGGCCCTCGGCGTCGATCTCGACGAGACCGTTCATGAGCTGATAGCCGATGTTGATCGGCATCCAATCGACGTAGGTCCGCGGGTCGAGAGAGTCGGAAGTCGAGCCGCCGGCCATGCCGATCCGCAGCATCCCGGTCGTATCCCCGCCACCGTCCGGTACCGCGCAACCCGACAGGCTCGCCATGCCGCCGACCGCGCCGGCAGCGCCGCAGAGCGCCGCGGCACGCAGGAATTCGCGACGAGCCAGCGGCGGACTCACAAATGCCGGCGGGCGAAGCTCTTGGTGGAGCTCGTGCGGAACACCGGCTCTTCGCCCACGTAAGCCTGCAGCCAGGAATGCAGGTGAAACTCACTCGCCGACGAGGTCATTTCCGCTCCGGCCTCGATGCGGATCTGCCAGTCCGCGCGCCCCATCTCGTAGGTCTGGGTCATGCGCGCCTTGGCCGACAGCGGATCGTCCGGCCGGATGCTGTAGAGCCGCTCGGTGACGTGCGCCATCTCGAGATCGATGTCGTCGAGCCGGATCTTGCCGCAATCGCCGAACACACCGCCATCGATGAACACGCGCTGCACGACTTCGCCGCTCAATTGATCGACCGTCACGCTGCGTTCGACGCGGCCTGGACGCACGGTCGCGAGCGGCGAGACGGGACCGGCGACCGGCGGCGGGAGCTGCAGTGCTTGCTCGCCCGGGGGCGCGATGCGGATCGGCAGACGCAGCTCGGAGGCCCCGGTGAACACCGTCAAGGTCACGGACTCGGGCGACGGCCATATGATCGGCCAATAAGTCGTCGAGACCGCGAGGCGTAGCCGATGGCCGATCGGGAAGACGTAGCCCGTGCCGGTCAGACGTACCTCGACGCGATAGCGCGCATGCGGCACCAGAGGCGCCGGAGCGTCGCGGCCCGCGCGCTGCGCTAGATTGAGAAAGCCGCGCGCCACGAGCGTCGCCCGGCCGTCGGGTGCGACATCGATGAGCCGCACCGCGACTTGCGCTTGGCTGCGATCGGACGCGAGCGTCAGAACCACGGTAGCATTGCCCAGCAGCTCGAGCGGCTCGGACAAGGTTTCGCCGTCGAACTCGAGCGCACCTGCGGCCTCCAGGGCTTGATCCATGGGCAGATCCCCCGGCACCGCGAAGCTGCCCCATTCGCCGCCGGCGAGACCCAAGGTTTCGGGCGAGCAGACGGTGAGGGCACGCTCCGGCTCGGCTACGGTCCCGAGCACCCGATCGTTGAGCGCGAACCGCTGCAGGCGCAGATTTTCACTGGGCCAGCGCGTCTCGCCGATCCAGCGGCCCGGACGCTCGGCGTAGGCAACCTGGGGTGGCACTGCGTCCATCAAATAGAACTGCAAAGGCGGCTCCGCCATCACGTCGTTGGGCTCGTCGCGCAACCAGCGATCCCACCAGCGCAGCGCCTCCTGTAGGAATCCGACCGCCGGTTTCGGCAGGCCCTCGTGGGGATAGAGATGGGCCCAAGGACCGACGGTCACGCGATGTGGTGCTTGCAGGTGCTCGGCCAGCCGCAACGGCGTGTCGCGATAAAGGTCCGCCCAACCGCCCCAGAACCAGGTCGGGCAGGCGATCGCCGCATAGTCGGTCGAGACCGAGCCATGCCGCCAGTACGCATCGAAGCTTGGATGTTGGAGCCATGTCTCGGGCCAGAAGGTCTCGGCCTCGAGCCGTGCGAGCCAGGTTCCACGCCAAGCCTCGCCGACGATCGCGGGATCCGGCGGTCGGGCATTGAAAATCTGCATGATGCAGCCCCACCAGAAGTTGTCGAGCATCAGACAGCCGCCGGAATAGTGAATGCATTCGGCATACCGGTCGTCGGTCCCCATGACCGCGATGATCGCCTTGAGCGCCGGTGGGCGCAGCGCGGCGACTTGCACGGAATTGTAGGCGCCCCAAGACTTACCCATCATCCCGACCTTGCCCGAGCACCAAGACTGCGCCGCGATCCACGCGATCACCTCGAGCGCGTCATCGTGCTCCTGCTGCAAATACTCGTCGTGCATCAAGCCTTCCGACTCGCCCGAACCGCGCATGTCGACGCGTACGGCGGCATAGCCCCGGGACGCGAACCAGCGATGGATGCTTTCGTCGCGGCGGCGCATGAAGTCCCGCTTGCGATACGGAATGTATTCCAGGATCGCCGCTACCGGCTCGGACGCCCGTGCCCCCTCGGTCGCATGGCCGGCCGGCAGCCAGAGGCGCGCCGCGAGGCGGCAGCCGTCGCTCATCGTGATCCACAGGTTCTCGATCTCGAGGATGCCGGCGGCAACGGATGCGGACTCAACTTGCATGGCGACACCCCTCGAAACACTAGAGACCGGGGCTCGTAGCCCGATGACGCCGGTGGCGCCGGGGAACAATACTGGCAGGTTTCCTCGGCGGCCTTCGCATCGGTTCCGATTTGCTAGGAAATCGGCCGCAATCGGTCGGGGTCGGACCGCTTGCCGAGAGAAGCATGGCATCGTCACGGGACACCCAGATCGTCGCGCGACACACAGGGAGATTCCGTCATGAGTCCATCGATGCGCAACCCCGCCCCTGTTGGCCGCGGCGCCCCTCTTGGCCGCGGCGCCCTCGCGCACCTCGCTCTGGCCATCGTCGCTGTCGGCAGCCTCCTCGGCTGGGAGGGCGCGACCGCGCAAACCGCGCCGCCGCCCGGTGCCTTATGCGAGACCGCCGCCCATCACCAGTTCGATTTCTGGGTAGGGGACTGGCAGGTGTTCGACACCCTCGATCACGATGCGCTGGTCGGCTACGATCACGTGGTCAAGGAGGCTGACGGCTGTATCGTGCAGCAAAACCTGCAGATGCTGAGCGATCTCTACCGGCGGCCCGGCGTGCCGTATCGGATGTTCGGCCTCAGCGTGAATCGTTTCGACGGCGAGCACTGGCTGGAACTCTGGGCCGACAACCAATGGGGCGCGATTGCGCTCTCCGGCGCCCCGGACGCGCGCTATGCGATGGTGCTCACGACCATCATTCCATCGCGCCAGCGCGATCTGCGGCTCGTCTGGGACCGCCACCCAGACGGCAGCGTCGAAATCTATCAGTACATCGCGCCGACCGGCACCGGCAAGTGGGAGAAATACGGCGACTTGCTCTACCGGCCGAATCGTTAGAGTACGGTCTTCTCCGCCGCCGCCGACTGGGCGCTGATCATCCCGTCGCTGGTATAGGCGGCAACGGAGAAATAGTAGGTCCCCGAACCGAGATTGCCGACGATGTAACTTGTCGCGCTGGGATTCGCGACTTGAATCGTTTGCGTGAGGCTACCAGGGCTGGTGCCGTAGGAAATCTTGTAGCCCGCGAGATCCGTGATCGGCGTGCCGTTCGTATTCTCGCTCGGTGCGACCCAGGTCAGCGTCGCCGAGCCCGTGGTCACGGTGATCGAGAATGCCGTGAGAGAGGCCGAAGCGCTGCCGTTGCTGACACTGATGACGATGCCCGCATAGGTACCCGTTTGTGAATTGCTCGGCGTGCCGGTGAGTTCACCGGTCTCGGTGCTGAAACTCGCCCAGGCGGGCATGTTCTGGATCGAGAAGCTCAAGGTTCCGCCGCCCGCATTGGTGGTCGTCGGCAGAAAGCTGTAGGCCTCGCCCACGAGGTCCGTGGTCACGGGGCCACCCGCGATGGTCGGCGCGGTGCCGCCCGTTCCACCGCTGCCGTTGACGGGGGCACTGCTCGACACCCAGGTGCCGCCGGTCCAGGACCACCAGCCGCCGGCGGAATTTTCTTGGTACACGACCGAGTTGTCGTAGACCAACCGGACGACGGCGTTCGAGTAGCCCGCCAACGCGCCATTCTCGTAGATGACGCCGCCCGAGACCGTCCAGAGGTTGTCGCTCGCGTCGGTGATCTGCCCGGCCGAGGTAATCACCGTGCCGCTGGGCGAGGGCGTCCTGGGCGGCTCGCTGCTGGCTACCCAGGTGCTGCCATTCCAAGACCACCAGCCGCCGGCAGCGTTCTCCTGATAGATGAGCTCGCCGTCATAGGCGAGTTGGACGACCTCATTCGAGTAACCCGCCAAGACGCCATTGGCATAGATGACGCCGCCGGAGACGACCCATACATTGTCGCTCGCATCGGTGATCTGAGGCTCGCCCGGAATGGTGCTGCCGTCCGGCGAGACCCTCTTGCGCGGATCGCTGCTGGCGATCCAAGTGCTGCCGTTCCACGACCACCAACCACCGGCAGTGTTCTCTTGATAGATGACCTTCTTGTCGTACAGCAGCAGCGCCACCTCGTTCGAGTAGCCCGCGAGCGAGCCATTTTCGTAGATGACGCCGGCTATGACCGTCCAGACGTTGGCGCCGGCGTCGGTGATCTGTGCGGCCGACGGTATCGTCGTGCCGCTCAGCGAGGCCTTGGCGGAAGACTGCGTAGCGCTGACGGCACTCTTGACGGACGCCAAGGACGCGACGGTGCTCGCCACGGACGACGAGTTGCTGCCGGCGCCACTGCAGGCGGCGATGACGAAAAATGAGACAGACAACGCTGCCTTGAAAACGGTGATCGCCTTACGCATTGGAAGCTTCCATGGATTGACCGCGTAACGCGGCGCGGGTCGTTTCTACGAGTTGCGGACGCCGCGGGCAAATGTCGGTCGTGGGCTACATGTCGGCAACGAGCGACGCCGCTGGTTGCAACGCGAAATAAATCGGCGTGCCGAAGCGCGGCGCCCCCTTGCCCTCGCTTGCGCCAATGAAATATTTGCACTGGGCGTTCGTCGCAACCGGACAGCGCGTTCGTGGCAACCGGGTTGCCGCCTCGCGTGTCTGCAGCCGCGATCCTGGTTTTTTTTCGTTGCATCGGGAGCGTCGCGGCTCACGCGCGTTCGATCTGCGCAGTCCGTCGAGCGACGCTGCGCATCGGAATCGCATGGGATCCCTTGAGGATTATCCCGATGGACTAATCAGGGCACCCACACGCGGCGCGAAACGGACCCACGTCACGTTACGGCATGGTGGGACCGGTCCGCATGGCGAGTCTTCCAGAACGGACGATGCGACCAGCGCCGTTCGATGCGGTAGTGGCTGCGCATGCCCTGCAGATAAAACTCGTAGGCTCTCGACATTTCCACCGCATAGCTGCGTGCGGATTCGCGCTCGCCGTCGAGGCTACCGTGCACCGCACGAGCGGCAGCGTTTGCGGAGGCCAGCGCGTTCATCAGGCCTTGCGATGCTATCGGGTCAAAGGCGGTAGCCGCATCGCCGATGGCGAACCAGGCTTCGCCCGCGCACCGATCGAGAGAAGAGCTGTCCGCGTTGAAGATTTTTCTGTGCGGCGTCGCAAATTCGGCACGCATCTCAGCGCATCCGAGAGCGGGATCCGCGCAATCTCCAAACCGCGCGATGATTTCGTTCCCGCCCGGATCGTGCGCCGAATACCACCAGCCGTCCGGCGCGCTCTCGATGTCGACCCAAGAGGACTGCGCCTGCGTCGACGGGCAACGCACGACCGAGGCGATTTGCATCTGGTGCCGGATGCGTCGGGCGCCCAAACTGCGGGCGAGTCCCGCCGGCCTGCCGGTGGCGTCGATCACGCAGCGCGCCTGGACGCGAAATGCCTCGTGCTGCTTCGCCGTGATCTCCCAGCGACCCTCTTGTCGTGCGACCGAGGACACGCGTGCTCCCCAGATCCAGCGCACCCCAGCGGCGATTGCTCGCTCGCTGAGCAGGGTTTCGAAAGCCACGCGATCGATGACCCAACCCGCACCCGAGGGTTCACGGAAGCCATCGCGGTAAGCAACATCCCCGCTACCCCAGCGCGATCTCACGCCCGCCGATGAGAGGGCGAGGTCGCGCCGAGTAGCCAGCGCCGTCCACAGCCCTAGCGCCTTGAGCACGGGGTTGCACTCCGGCGCCAATACCTCGCCGGGTTTCCAGTTGGGTGACTTCGCCGCTTCGAGCACGATCGTGCGCAGTCCCAAGCGGGCAGACACCATGCCCGCGACCGCGCCCGCGGGTCCGCCGCCGACGACGGCTAAGTCGTACCGGTCGACGCTCAAACGTCTCCCCGGCGACGGTGTATTCGCGGCGGCTTGAAGCGTTTGCGTGCAGACGCTGCCTCCGGCTCAGCCTCAGCCTCAGCCTC
>Ga0116230_10000586_pt1 | contig 32267 bp, 22 predicted proteins | sample S1TSphfallax_3_FD_88678 | JGI IMG/M metagenome (GOLD analysis project Ga0116230, IMG submission 88678) | Host-associated microbial communities from peat moss isolated from Minnesota, USA - S1T2_Fd - Sphagnum fallax MG | ecosystem: Host-associated > Plants > Peat moss > Unclassified | place... | reverse complement strand
AACTTAAAACTGAAATATGAGCTTTTAAATTATTACCTTCACTAAAAAAAGGACTTAATGTGAAAAAAAAAAACCATAATTCAAGGCACTTAAAAAAATTTGGTCATCAAAATCCTCTCAAAAAATCTTCCTTAATATCAATGTTATCACACCATATTATCATTGAGTCCTTTATTCAATTAAAAAACATTATATAAAAGTGCATGAAGTCCATATTCATTTCTTAAAAAGTTCATTATTTTATGATCATTCAAAAATTATTCAAAAAGTTCATATAATGTGATTATAATATATATATCATTATAATGTTGAATCCTTAAATATTAGCTTAATCATTTTTATTTAATCACATGGTCAAATAAATCTCAAAATCTTGCAAAAATTGCCTTGTGATAAAATGATATTGACAATGTAGTATGTTTTCACCCTATGTTATTTTAAGTTATTTTTAGCTATTTAAGATTTATTCACTTTATGTTATTTCACCCTAGGTTATTTTAAATCATTTTTAACTATTATAAATTAATCCACTTTAGGTTATTTCACCCTAGGTCAATTTAGGTTATTTAAAATTATTTTAAGTTAATTAACTTTAAGTTGTTCCATTGTAGGCTATTTTACTCTAGGTTATTTTCTTATTCTAAATTATTCCACGTTAAGTTATTATACTTTTTTTTACCTTAAAATTATTCTTGATTATTCTAAGTTATTTTACCTTAAGCTACAATTATAAGTTATTTTATTTGAAAGTATTCTTGGTTATTTTAAGCCATTCCACCAAAGGTTATTTTAGGTTATTTTTACCTTAAGAATTTAAATTATTTTAGGCTATTATTTTTAAAAATCACCTTATGCTATTATAAATTATTTTAAGCTATTTCATTTTGAGTTTCTTTATGTTATTATAAATTATTTTACTTTACATTATTCTAAGTTATTGTAAAGTATAGCCTAAAATAGTCAAAAATATAATAGCTAAGGTAAAATAATTTATATAACTTAAGGTGAAATAATCTATAATAGTAACCTTGGGTAAAATAGCTAAAAATAGCTTAAAGTAGAATAGTTTATAATAACCTAAGATGGAATAGCCTAGAATAGTTTAGGCTAGAAATAACCTATAACAACCTAGGGTGGAATAACTTACAATAGTAAAAAATATCTTAGGGTATAATAGCCAAAACTAGGTTAAGGTGGAACAACTTAAAATAGTTGATAATAAATTAGAATAAAATAATAATAATAACTTTAAATACATAACTTAAAATAACCTAGGGTGAAAATTTTAAAAATAACTTAGAGTGAATTAACGTATAAAAGTTGGAAATAACCTAAAATAACTTAAAGTATATGAACTTAGAATAGTTAAACATAGTTTCATAAGTGGAATAGCCAAAACAATTGAAAAGAAGGTAGAGTAGAATAGTTTAAAATATCCTATGATAAAATAGCCTAGAATAACCTAATGTACAATAGTCTATTGACAAACTTTTCCTTGGGTGGTACCAGTAAGAACCACCTTGCCAAAATCATAAGAAAGTTGGACCCAATTTAAAAAATAAAATTCCATCTACTTATACATATGATTGGACTAGGTGGGCTATATTTTCCCCACCTATGCACACACTCATGAAAAATAATGAGTACCCAAAAACCTATAATATGCATTAACATTTTGATTCATAAACCATTTCTAACCCATTCTTGACCCAATTCTTGATTTTTTTTCTTTTAAATGTCCTTACATTTACACATTAGATTTTTTTTTTGTTGATTTAGTACATGCACAAGGGAGGGATCCAAACTAATCATTAAAATAACAAAAGAAAATTGAATTAGATTTTTGAAGTTGTAGGAAACACCAAAGTTTGTGGATGTTGTCATTGTGTCGAAAATCACATTTCAAAATAGAAGTGAGGTTTAGGGTTTGTGAATAAACACGTTTTTTTTATTGTTTTGTTACTTTTCTTTGAGTGCTAAAGAGCTTTTGATTTCCAACATTGGTTTGTTTTGTTGTTTATTCCCTTGCACTTTGAGAGGCTTATGAAATGCAACAACAATGGTGAATTTTTTTGATAAATTGCTATGATTAAAAAGTTGATTTTTAAAATATTGCATGTTGAATTTTAGGCTATAACATGTTTGTTGTGTATTCATTGCATCACTTAAAACAACTCCATGAATCAACAATAGTTGGGGGACTATAAAAAAAAAAATTCTTGAACTCTCTCATGATGTATTGATTATTTATTTTTTGAATATTTTAAAAACCTTAACAATTGAAGATCAATCATGATTGTTTGTAATTTTAGCTTCCTTCTCATTGATTTTTTAACATTGTCATTATGTTTATTTATTGTCACTTTTAATATTTCATTTTATTGCTACAATTGACAATCAATGGGCTTTTTCTTCAAGGCCATTGATCAAAATTCTTGTTCAAATCCTAATTTCAAAATGTTACAAGCTTTTGCAAGGAGTGATAACAACAATAATGTGCAACCCTTGCATGAAATTAAAGAGTTGTAGACTTTTGAAATAATCATTGTTGATGAATCTTACATAGTTGAAGTGCACATATGAATTTTGCAAAAAGAAGGTTTGGCTTGGAAGCCTCACAACTATAATTCTGTGACATGGGCATTTTTTTAAATGAACAATATCCAACCCATCAACCTTTCTCAAGCCATGTGATATATAGTTTGCCATGATGAAATCATAACCTTGCACACAAGGTCACAAAAAGGTTTAATTGTTTATCACAAGCCCAATGGCATAACAACCATAAAAAAATATGTTGATCTTGAACACATTATGTCAATTAAGGCATATGTTTTAAACAAACAAATTGCCCATTGGGGTAGTTTAGTGGATCATCAACCACCCAAAAAAAAACTCATGTAAACCCAATTATGATAGCATTCCAAAGCTGTATACTTCCTTTGATAACATGGGGAATTTGTGAAATGTTGACTAGGTGTATGGCATAGGATTTATGTTATATCACTTAGGGTTGATAGTCGAATGTTTTAGAGGTAAATTAAAGTTTTTTTTACATTATATGGGATAGGCCAAATGTGATATTTCATTTAGGGTTTAGGGTGTAGGTATTATGATGTGTGACATAGGATATATGTTTATATAACATTTGGGTTCAAAGGTAAAGGGTTTTCAATGTACGACATATTAGGGTCTATACAATTATTATCACATTTATGGAACTTTAGCAATTTATGGTTTAAGGTTTAAGGTCTAGTATGGCCTAGCTTTTTGAATGTATGGTTAATTTACATTAATTTAGTTTCAGTTCAAACTATTAATATTAAATAATATGAAATTTAATATTTGAATTTGTATTGACATTGATTGAAATTACAACAAAATTAATAACATTTTATAATTTTACAATATAATTTTCATTTCAATGGAATTAAGTTGTATGAAAAAAAATTGCATTACCACCACAACATCAAGGTGAATCATTTAAATGATTGAGGTATTAAAATTTGAAATCAAATTCTTTTATTATATCACAAAGAAATTATGCTAATTATTTGGCTATAATTTGTAATATGTCATTATGCTTAAAATTTTGGAAAAAACCTAACATTGCAAAATGAGAAACAATTTAGGTGACACCACATGGGTGAATCATGATTGTTGCAAGCCAATCATAATTTATATGCATGAATGGCACCACTTTCATGCACATTGTTGTACATTTTGGTTCAAAATTGGAAAGACATTGAAAGATGACTTTAATAATCTTAAATGAACAAATAAATTTGGCTCGTATAATTATTAAAATTTTACATTGAAAATTGAAAATTACATTACAAATTGAAAATTACATTGCAAATTGAAAATTGGTCAAGGAAACTAGGTCAATTACATTCAAATTTGGCTAGAAATAGACTTCAAAATTTTCCACAAATTAAAATTTTAAACAATTAATAAAGTACTTTGACATGTGCCAATTGGAATTCTCAAGTGGACTAGGTTAATATGATATGTTACATAAGTTATGTAATTAAATAGACTTAGATTAAATTAATTATGTTTAATTTTGTTAAAGTCTAAATAAATTAATATACATAATTTAGTTTAAAAGTGTGGTTATAATTTTGACCAATTCTAGTGTTAATGCAAGGATATGGTTTATATGACCAAGCTCATTGGCCATTGAGCTAATTATAGGGATGGTGGGGAAGTCTACTTGGTACTAGCTATGGATTCTCTTCAACTATTTGATGTAGAATTCCAAAGGCTTGTGAAAATGATGACTTTAAAGTGAAAAAAAAAATTAAGTTGGAGAAGAACATTAATGTAAAGTGGGCCATAATATTTGATTTCAAAACTATTTTGGTACATGTTGTGAGGAATTTTTACACACCTTTCCACATGAAGATATGCAATTCACAAAACTCATTTGGGGGTGGAACTACTATGTAGTTATATTTTAATAAGTTAAGGTAGTTCAATAAAATGTAATGAAATTCATTAAATAATCTAATGTGTTGTGTCCATTTGGAGGATATCAAAACATTTTGAAAGAATCAAGACTTACCATGATAAGATGTGAAAAAGCATTATGTTGATGTTTAATCAATGTTCACATTTGATAGTTGACCCCCTTTCATTCCACTCTTCATAATATCTTCATACAATCTTTTAATTTAGCATGCATAGGGTTGTTGGAAAGTTAATTTTAGAAGCAACAATGATGCCAAATCTTATAAGTTTTGTTTTTGAAATGAAAGGTTATGTGTCAAAATTGAAAGCTATTTTGATCAGATTTGAAGAAAAGAGGACTTCATACCCCCTTTATTTCCAACAAGTGTACCTCCCTTGCAATGGCCCCGATGATTCTAATATTTTGAGAGAACATTTTACATTTTTAAAACTAAAACTGTTTGAAGTTTGAGACAAATCCAACGGTGGATCTAAGAGCACCAACTATTTTAGTTAAAAGTCTAAAAGCTTGTTCATGGAAATTATTTCATGAACTCCACTACAACTACTTGCTACACATAACTTTCTTCCATGTTTTTTTGTTTGCACACCATTTGTTTCCATGAACAACATTTTTTCATACATAACAAACTAATTCTCCTTTCACACAGTCATCTTTCTCTTCTTCCAAAAACACAAAATAATTTATTTTCCCCCACCCCAAAGCTTCCCATGACCCTTCCTTGTACTTGTTTTCTTTGTCCAATGGAAGTTGTGGAAATCCTTCCCTCCAATCAATGACCTTCTCATCCTTCATGAACTAATGGGAATCAAGAATGATTTGACCTTCCAATGGAATTTCAAATGATAATTTTTATGCCCAATGAAACAATAAGAGGTTTCCACCTTCTAATAAAAACAAGATGATAATCCTCATGACCAATGGAATTGGAGAACTCATTTTTTTTCCTCTACCTTGGATATCTTGATGGGATTTTTGAGCTTGATCATTACAAATTTCATCCATTTGATTTCAACATCTTATTTTTTCATCCTGATTCTTTCAAGTAACTAATTCTTAAGATAATTTATTGGTAGTAATAAGTAAACATCCTTGAGTTCCCATTTGACTAAGTCAATTCAATAACATTAATAACATTCCTGTGTACCATTTACGTAATTTAATATCCCTAGTTAATCCTTACCATGTATTAATAATTGTGTAGTACATAATAAATTGGAAATAAATTTTTTATTATAAGATTCCCATGTACTTTCTAGATCCACCATTGAAATTAGGGCTTCATGAATCCATTGGAATTAGGATATTAGGGTTTTCATGTAGTTCCATTGTTAGTGCCGCACACTACACCTACCCTAATTAAAAAAATAAAAACATCAACTTCCTTCAAATGCAAAATTATTTTGACTAACCTTTCGGTTTTGGTGATGTAGTTGAAAATTCAATAATGACGGAGGATGTTGTTATGCCTTTGAATCCTCCAATTACGTTAGTAGAAAAGGAAAAACTTTAAAAAACATCACTTAATGTGAATGTCTCCAATGATTATGTGAAAAAAAATTGTTTAGAAGAGTGGTGTGCACCCAAGTTGATCGTTCAACATGGGATTGTCAATTGTCTCCTAACCCACACACCTTTGCAATCTACTTAGAATTTGTTCATGCTCGTGCAGCCGCACTAAAAATGTTCAAAGAATGTTAGTGTGAAGATGATGACGTTCGTCTCACTATCAAACTTGGATTCTCGGTGATGGCCATTATTGTTGGCTACGAGGCCCATTCAACCCCCTTTCCATGGAACATCAGGCTGAATACCTAGCTTGCACCATTCATCACATTTTGGATTTTTTTATAGTTGTGACCTTTCCCATTTAAATTGTTTATTAAGTTGTTGTTTAATTGAATCGACGTAGGTGGAAATGTTAGTATCTAAATTTGATTTTAATTATGTTTAAGAACTTGATATAAGTGATAATTGAATAAAGATGTCCTAGGACTACATTCTAGAAATCTTACAAGTACATCCTTAATGCCTGAAGATTATTCTACAAATTAATATTGTCATGGTGAAATGTTAATGTTAATTATGGGCTTGTATGCCCAATATATCAATAAAACCACATTTAATTCTACATCCTTTTTCACCTCTTTGTAACATAAAAAGGATAATGCATTCTAGAAGGTTTATTAGGTTTTTAAATTAATTAATCTTTACATCAATTTAAATAAAAAGGTTTTATATGCTTAAAAATATCCAAAAGCTAATTCAACTATTAATAATTATTACTTGGAAGTTTATAATGATTCAAATCATTATTACTAAGGAAATTTATGGAACTAAAACTTAACAACTTACTGAATTATAACCTGTGGCTCACACATGTTTTGAAAAATGTCATTTGTTTTGCTTGCATATAATATGACTAAGATGAATTAAAGATTTGATTAAACCTTGGACATAATATTGTATTGTAACATATTATTATAATAAAGGTAATAACATTTTAATTAATGGTCAAGTATTGTTTGTGGATTATAATTACAATGTTGTCAATATATAATATATTAAAATTTGGCTTCCTCATGCTAGTTTGACCAAATATTGAAAATGTCAAATAGTTGTTTTACATTATGTGGCACCATTAAGGCGATTTTAGACAAAGGTCCAATGTTCAAGGACCAATGAATTCAAGCAATCTTATTAGTTGAAAACTTTAAATTGATCCTAAGGCCTTTGGACGAGGGTCCAAGACCAAAAAGTGGGAAATTGAAGCTAATTTACTTACATGGCACCTATTTTGGAGGGAAAATCAATTGGTTTAGACTAGAAAATAGTGCTAAAAGGAGAGCTTTTAATTTGGAGAACCAAAAATTAGGTTAGGAACCAAGGTATAATCCAACTCAAGGATTCAATTTGTTTCAAATCAATCCAAATTAGACTTTGGACCTTCATCTAAAGTGAGCTTTAATATGGGAAATTTATGGACCACATTGGATAGAAGTCCCTAATTGGTGATGATGGTTGTATTATGGTCAAAAATATTGACCAATCAATATCACTTAGGCAGAATCCAATCACTTGTCCACAACCACTTGGTAGTCATTGTTTTGCAACCATCAACCCATCATCAAAAGTAGTGGGAGGTGGAATACCCACACTTTTATGAAAACCTTAATCTTCAATGATATGGGAGGTGTAGTACCCTTTGTTTTTGGCAAACCATTTCCTTCAAGAGCAATGGGAGGTGTAGTAACCCCATTTTTGTTTATAAACCTTCCTTCTTTGTGAGAGAATGAACAAAATTACCTTCTACATGTGCATATTCCAATTCCTCTTTTTATTTTCTTCACATAACATTGTACAAGAGTTTAACTATTGTTTCTAAGTGTATTTTACCATGATGGATGTGAAAGAAAATCTTCATGATTCTTCTTTTGTGTATGGTTGTAGCAAATAGTTCAACTAAAGCTTCATACGGAGGGGGAACCTAGCAACACGACCGAGATTATGACAACCACCACAAGGAGGGGAAGGGAGAACCTACTTGAGGTGTGCATGCAACATGATGGAGCTCCTATGGTGCATGGTGCAAAAAGTCAATGGCTATGGAGATGGAGTTGGTTCAAGAAATAAAGAAGGAAAAGATAAAGGGGGAAGGGACTAGGTTACAAGGGCATGTTTTGCACACAATTTTCCCTTCATTTATTTACATTATTTTGTATGGTTGTACATGGTATGTAAAAATTGTGTAAGTGGATATGTTTTACATGTGTTTTGCACTTAACTTATTTTAAACAGCATGAAATGGCTTTACTTGGTTATACACTTGCACTTACACATCCAATGTTACACTTACATTTACCCAGTTGGTATATCTTATACCATATCCACACGTAAACTGCAATTTATTTTATTTGCAAAATTTTCAAAGAAGGTGTGAACTTTCAACAATTGTAGTCAAGATTTGGATTACATGAAAGTTGTTAAATATTCTTGATATATTGTGCAACATAGTTGTGATCCCCAAATGGTCTGGTGGAACAGAAATTGTAAGCATGAAACTATGGGCCTGTTGTTACATTTGAGCCACTTGAATTTGTTGCTTTATAATTCTGCTTGGTCCAGACATCCAAAAAATAAGCCACCTCCTCAAAAGTCATGTGGAGTATGATTTTGTTAATCAGTAGAACAAATTCAGCATAACATTTTGCAAAAGACCACATTACAGAGCTAATTGGTTCCTGATATACTTTGAAGTTTTGCAAAAAGTTTCATATGTTGCTTCTACATGACCATTCTGGTTGTATGGTTGTCCCTGGACCATTCCAAGAACAATTCAGAAATAACTACCTCATTTTCAAACCTACTTATTTCATAACTATTTCTTTATAATTATTTAATAATTACTTCATAATTTCTTCTTTATAACCACTTCCTTTTCCTATTAACTTTCATAATAACTATCTCTCACCTTTTCTAATAACTATCTTCATTTTATAATTAACTCACTCCTTTTTCCTATCCATCAACATGGATATTAAAAAAAAAAATTAACATGTGTCTTTTCATGTCTATGTCTATGAAATGTATATTAATTTAAATTTGAATGTGACATAAATATATGAAAACGTAAGAACAAATTAAAATAGTTGATTGTCACTAGTAATGCACAGCACCACGGAGCTCAAATTGGTTCTTGATATATTTTGAGGTTTTGAAGGATGAAGTTTACAGCACATGTGATTTTGCAGTATAACTACAGCCGTGGTTAATGAATTAACATTAAACTAAAATTTGAGGCAAAAATGCTTAATAAATTAACATTCTAGCACTTCTCTTCCTAATCTTATTAGGAGAAAATAATGTTTACCATTTAGAATTATTCTAATCCTCATCAGCATCACATTCATAGGAGCTGGCCAAAGAAGGTTGCACCTCATTGCTCTTATGGACAATAGTTGAATGACTGGTAGATGAGCAAACTAAAATTGCTTACAAATAGTGGAGAACAAGACAAGTTACACAAATGAATTTCCTCACTCCCCATGTCCTTTCACAAACTTTATTTAGTCACTTTAACCCTAAGCATGTACACTACTAAGTTGTATGACAAATTTCACCTTGTCTTTCTATGGTCAAGATTCCTGGGATCGAAGGACCCCCTCCCTAGTTTCTATGGTCAAGATTCCTGGGATCTGAGGACCCACTCCCCAGCTCTTTTGGGGGCCCCAGAAGCTGGACCCATTGGACTCCAGCTTATAATATACCAATTTTGTATAGATTTTCCATGTTCAGTGCACATAGGGCTGTGCAGGATAACAGGGATGAAGAACATGGGTCCTAAAATGGAGGATTTAAGTTTCAACTTTGATGCAGAAGAGGGTAGATGGCATGTAAAGAAACCATAACACACCCACCTGCAACCGTCTAATCTACTTTCGAACAAAACCAGCCATGGAATTAACAGATGGTGTAATAATTCCAAGGCTCCAGATGGCTACAAACTGAAATCTCTTCATTCAAAGAATACTTGAACCTACACTTCCCATTACCTTGACTGTGTTCAGCTGTTTAGACCTAAAAGAGGTCAAGAAAACTGGGTGGGTAGCTTGCAGTCTGCGATGACACCACTGAAGAGGATTGCAGTTCTTTCTGAACTTTGAGGCGCTCGAAAAAGATAGGACAATCAAGAGATATGCATGCAATATGCCCCTCTGGCTCTCCATTTGCTCCACCACAGTGTCGGCATAGCTGCCCCACCCCCCCCAGTCTCCACAATTTCAGTGTGAAACTAATATCTAGTCCAGAGTTATCCACCGCCACCACCCACCCTTCCCCATGCCAAAATATATTTATAATATTACTAGTCCACCAACAACACTTTTTTCAACCAGATTTTCTGATATTGAGACTGAACAACATAGATACACATTTATGAAATTGCAGAGCAATCTCCACACAAAAAGCCATGAATACCTACTGACATCATCAGCTACTGATGGTGGGTATATATAAGTATATAACAATTTCAGGCAAAACATTATACAAAATCTGCATCCCGAGTTGCTGAACTTGGAAACTGTTGGGTTCAGAGTTAGTTTTGACTTGAGCAACTTACGGCCTCAAGGTGCTTGAACTCCTTCTCCAACTGAGCTGTCTGCATGGTCAAAACTGTGACAACTGCTTGAGGGTTGCTGATACAGGCAGTGCAAACAAGTTGAGACCCACGCATCAACTGGCCACAAACTGTACAGTGTTGAGATAGATAGTAGTGATCAATGGTTCCCTTCTGTTGAACAGCTTCTTTGTTCCTTCTGTTGGAATTGGGCAAAAATTTGAAAGGGTTGTTTTTGGAGGTTAGCCCCACTCGTTTGGAGGTTGGTGGTCGGTATACACGGGGCAGTTCAGCAAACCAAAGCTTCAAATCAGCACCCACAAGACCAAACACTCTTTGTAAAGCGGGGATGATTTGCTTGGTGATGTAGTATGTGTCATGAAGTCTTAACCCATTAGCAAGCATTGTGTGTGGATCAACCACTACATCTGACAAGCGTGCTCCAGGCTCCCCATGGACAACCACATATGGCACCCTCTCCCCATACCGAGGTTCTGCCCGTGGATCCACTGCCATTGCCTTGGAAGCTACAATTGCTGCTGGTGGAAGCACAGATGCCCGTGCACTGTAAGTGCCCAACCGGACCTCCTTGGCAAATATGAAGTCATGCAATGAAATGCGGCCACTCAAAATCTTACTCCACTGTCGCTGCAAATACTGCTTCACCTGTGTCATTTGGTTCAGAAAAAAGCATGAGCCACATTCTAGAGAGTCCTTGTGATCACAAATAAGACACCAAAAGCATCACAAGCTGCTCAATGTACAAAAAGAAGACAGACACACAGAACACCTTTCAAGTGGACCAATGAACTTTCCTCCTAGCAAACAATCTAAGGTGACATATACAGAGCCAATTCTGGTCACAAACTGTGTTTCTGTACATTGCCAGTGCCAATAGAAGACGTTAGAATTCAAACAGTTTAAACATAAGTATACATGGCCTCAATCTAACATGCCTCGCACAAGTGGTAAGACTTGCAAAGCAACCTGTGAGAGATCCTGTGTCTCAAAAAGAATCCGGAGGCTCCGCTCAAGTGTCTTGGCAACAGCTGCACAACTGTCACGGCGCACAGTCTCTATCCCTTTTGCATCAAAGATTGGTTTTAGCTGCCCGGGGCTCTCAAAGCTGTAACCAACATACCGCTTCTTGGTGAGAAGCACACAGGGATGATATACCTTTTCCATTTTGAGGGTCACAGGGGTGGGATTCATTGCTGTCACTGCTGCTGCAATCTCTTGCCCTATCTTGAACGCATCCTCCTTTGTCCGTCCCTCCAAATGTACAAACATGCTACCCATGCACACATGTCCATACACTGATACTTCTCAGCCCTCCCTCTACATACTATAGACCCTAAACCCTAACCATGACAGATTGTTGGAATTGCATACTCATGCAATTCTCCATGACTATCATGATGTTTCTTCTCTTGGGTCAAGATGCAGCAGATGACCTCTGGAAAACTTTGTTACTCCTCTGAAAGTCAGATCTTTGGTGACATCCTTGAGGACTTCAACAACAGCTGAGATAACAGAAGACTTCTTGCACAGTTGATACCATCACCCAATCTGTAAAAAATATCATTTCAATGAAGAAATCCTGTCAGTGTACCTGTCAGTGTCCCCATACACAACTTGGGCATTCCAGTGGGCAGTGGAGTTGACAAGGTGGATTGCCCGTTCAAGTGTGAGGCGGCCACACTGCACTATACTGTCAGCAAGCTCTGCACAGGGCATGCGGCCACTGAAGCCTGCTGCTGTATACCCATATGTCACATTTGCTATCAGCTTCAATGCAAACTGCCTTGCATTCAACACCTGCAAGAATACATAATTGCATGATAGTTTTTGTGCTGTGCTCTACCAAATCTCTTCCCTGCACCTCTTTCTGGATGAAAAATGAGAAGCCTGGACATAAAGTTGACAAAATATGGTGCTACCATATGTAAGCAGGAAACCCACTGAATGAGTAGGCTTGGAGAAGAAGATGCAATCATTTACCCTTTGGAGCACTCTTTGTTTGGGAGACAATTTCTTCATTGCCTGCTTTACCATGATGCGTGTTGATAGAATTTCCCGCAACAATCTTGGCAGCACACCATGACAAACCTGCCTCTAGTTCCAAAATATTAGCTACCCAAGTTTGCACATGGAAACAGCAGGTAGAGGTACACTGTCAGTTTTAGGGTTTAGGGTTTAGGGTTTACACTAAACCCTACACAAGAGTCTGGAAAAAAATTCAAGTTACAAATTATAATGGGTAGTGAAAAAACAGGCACTGAGTTCTCTAATAATGGGAAGTAGTAGCAGAGCAAAATTCCATCTGCCTTAAGTGATCAATTGCTCCATGCTATTACAGCTTTGCTTCTCAAATCTCTCAACTGTAGCATTCTCTCTTCCCTAACGGCTTAGGGTGCCAAAAACACACCTCTTCAATCAAATGATAAAAGCTGGGAGTGGGAGCAATTGTGTACCTCAGGGGGAGTGTACAACACACCATTGGGAGTAATAGTAAGTTGCTCTTTGAGCTCCTTCAAAAGGCCAGGTCGCAGAGCCAGATTGGTGACACCCAAGACTTTTGGGTTGTTGGGTACAATTTTGCCCAAGCAAGTTGAGAAGCACAGATTGTATGCAATGATCATGGAGGGGTAAAGGGACTGGAAGTCTAGTACCACCACTGGGCTGGTGTAAAACCTTGACTCTGGCTCCATCACCAATGGCAGACATTCCATTGCTGGTTGTGCTGCAACCTGGATTCAGAGCATCTTCAAAACAGTAAATACCCAATGCAAGTAGAGAGAATGATGCTCCTTTGCAATTCTAGATGGGAGAACTATTACCCTAAAGATCTTGAATTTTAGTGCTAAACAGATGAATAAACCAAACCTGTTGCTTGTTTGGTGAAATGAGGACAAAGTTCTGGGTATGTGCAAGCCGCAGCATCATGGATTCCACACGATACTGAGACCCTCGAGAAAACACAGAGAAGAAATCGATCCCAAAGACACGTGCCAGCTCTGCAGTTCGGTTGAGCTGCCAGTCAATTGAAAAAAAATGGCTTATGGGTATGCTTAAGTACTGCTAGACAATCCTCCAAAAATCTTATGCTGATGCTGCTAGGACGTTTAGATGGCCACATACATTGCCAGCTCTTTGTAAATAGTACCATCCTAAGTAGATGAAATAGCCATGTTGCACAATTTGATCATGTAGACACCTAAACCCTAAACAAGAGAGCTTTGTTACAGTGGAATTGGTATCAAAGTCTTCATTGAGGTTTTAGAATTGAACAGAATGAATGCCTGTACCAGGTCAAGTTGGTCCATAATCTCAAAGTTCAGTCTTGCCCTATCCACAAAGTATTCAATGCATCTGAATCTGCCACTGGCTGCTCCTTGACGAAACCACCTTGTAAGAGTGCACCAAGGTATTCGAGGAACCCGTCTCTTCAGCACTGCCTCTGCAACAGCTTCAAGGGTATAGATACCAAGTTTCACTTCCCCCCGCATTATACGCCAAAGGTTTAGTACTACTCGACCGCCAACAAAAATGCCACTCCCATGTGTTCGCCCCCATTCATCTTCAATGATGGGGTCATTTATGCCAACTGTTTCCAGAGGAACAACCTTTGACCCACCAAACAACGAGTTTTGAAGCTGCTGCATTCCTGAAACAGCAGCAGATCCATTGTTTGAGGCTGCTTTTGTTCTTGGTGGTATTCGAGAAAGCTGCTTCAGAATGCCAAAACCCAAATTGGCAGCTCTCTCTGCCAGCAGCCCCAGTGAAAAACCCTGAATCTCCCAGCCCACTAGCATATCTGGGTCGCACAGATGGACAAGGCGGACAAAGCAGGTGAAGAGAGCTAGTTCATCTGAGAGGTATATGACCACACAGCCTGTTAAACCATCTATGTTTCTGCACAACGAGTCCAACAAATTACTGTAAGCAGATCCATGTGCACTAGTAAGAGGTGGTGTGCAAGAAGAGAACTGCTGGTTCCTAAATAAAAATCTGAAAAACAAAAATTCCCATTGCATCTCTCTCAAATCTTTCCCGAGCATCAACAAAAAAATTCTCTTCAGGAACAAACACGCATGTTGGGCAATGACATAATACAGTCACACCATTCAGTATTCAGTTTTCAAACAAGGAAACAAGATACCGTACGGAAGATGTAGCAGTAGCGTCAACAATCAGCACCACTGTTTGGTTATTGAAAGATGCATGCACCTCATCATCATGTTTTATCACAACTACTATGCACCCTATTGTGTCATAACGAGGATCTGGGCGCAAGTCACCTCGAGTCTCAGAATGCACCTGCACCCACCAACCATCCCAGCAGCAAAACCACAACCATCAGAATATGGGTTTTCTCCCCCATAATTGCTACAAGTTACAGGAAAAAAGACATCACACAGAAGGAAAACACCCTGCACAGAGTGTCTCCTTTGGTGACTCATGATCAAGCTTCGAATTCCCATGCCATCATAGACACTTTCAAAATCCCTTACAGAGTTAACCAGAGTTAACCCAACCAACCTCAATGCTCATCAATGTAACCTGCTGACCAGCGCCTACACTAGCGGGGTCTCGGAACCCAGACTGGCTGAAGGGAGTCAACTGCCCTTTGGCTGGAGAAGGGGCTGTGATTTGTGACACATCACGCCATTTCTGCTGCAATTCTGTGACTTGTTTGTCTCCTGGCTCATTGGACTTCTTTTCTAAAGAAATCTCTTCGCTTGTCCCAGCTTCCTTAAACTCAGATTCCAACAGAGAACTGGTGCCCAAATCTGAGAGTTGTGGTGGGTTATGGGCAGGTAGAAGTGGTGGTTGTGGCATCACAAGATGAGAGGAGGAGCTTCCCATAATATTCACCACTCCTGAAGACTGAACAACACACAAACGTTGATCAGAGTTGTTCAAAGGTTTCAGCACATTGGGTTCTCCAGCAACAATCTCACTTGAAGACTGAGAATTTACAGGAGTGGTTTGTTGAGGAGTGACAGGATTGGAGCTTGATAGTGGGGCACTTGTTTGCAACTGTCTGACAGCACCTGGCTGAGACTGTACATGTTGCAAAGGAAGGAGATGGTTATAGCTTGGGTTTGCCAGAACATGTTTCTCATCATACTTGGGCGATGCAGGCCTGAAACACTCCATATCATCATCATCATCATCACCAGAACCCTTCATTGTCAAGCTTTCCTGGCTTGACTCATTACTTCTGATTCCAAGGGGAATAAGCTTGCCAGTGTTGGAATCGATGGTGAAAATGCAGTCCCCTCTAATACTGGAATGGTTTTGTGAGGTAGAGGAAACATGTGTGACATCCAAGAGCCACTGCCGCACTGTAGATGGGGATGGAGGCAGCTTGGCTGGGGTCAGTAGATAGGAAACAGAGCCATCATTTCCATAGTGACAAGGAACCCCTACTAATGATGGATCCACACCCAAATCCTCCATGATCACAGCCACACCACCACATCTCACACCATCACCGCAACCACTATTCTTATCTTCAGATGGGAATACAAACGGAGGCAAATCTTGCACGTCCTTTGATTTCACTGCAAATGGAGAAAGGTCAAATTCACCACATTTGTTATGAAAGTCCAACTTCTGAAAGCATAACTTTTCATGATTAGAAAATAGAGAAGAAATTGCAGAACAGGTAACATCCCCACTTCAACACCTTCCATCTTACCGTCAAATATCAAGCCTGCTGATATCATAGGCCAAGGTGGAACATCCTTTGAGTTCCCATAAAAGGCGCCCCTGTACTCCACAGGTTTCAAGCCATATTGGTCAAGGTTTGCCAAGAGAGCTGCTTTTTTAGGTGGCTCTCGATGGTACTGAACTGGGATGAGCGTCTCCTCCTCCTCCTCCTCCTCTGCTGTGTCTATTTGTACATTCTGTATCACCGATGGCTCACTGAAACTTACTTTTTTTCCCCCATGTTTCCTCTCAGACACATTTGGCAAAGGTACAGGCTGTTGTTGCTCCAAGTCATGAGGCTCTTGCTCAGGAGTGGTATAACAAGGACTCTTGTACTCTGGTACCACCACCAGATCCGGTGGAGTGGGGAGTTCAGACATCCTCAATTCTGGAACAACTAACAAGTTTCTACCAGTGTTGATGGGCACATCTGAGACAACCCGGTTTGCTTCCAGTGAGACACTGTTTGTTTCTAAGGCAGCAAAAAGTGAGGCCTTGTGCTTCTCTTCATTACTAACAGTTGCCATTGTTGCTGTTGCAACAACAGTGTTCTCCATTTCTAACTCAACATCAGTGTGTCTGTCTGGACCCCTACCAGTCCTTGGGTACCACAGGGATTCATCCTCTGAATCCTCCTCATGACCCCTACCCAACGACATACTGAAATCTCCCCCATCATCACCCCAGTCAAAGCTGTCGCCACTGCTTTCATCTGATATATCAGTGAAATGTATGAGTTGCTTAGATTTGTCAGAAACTTGATGCTGAGACTTGTAAGCACCACCCACAGGCCCATCACATCCAGTCTCCACCAGATGATGCAGTCTGAAGTCCAATTCTGTGGGAACTGTGAGAAGAGCACTATCTACTTTGGCAACTTGCCTCACAATAGCCATTCCATTGTCGCTGTTCTGTCCTCTGGAAGCTTCAACAGCAATATTAGAACACAGTCCCATTTGAGTTTTGTCTGTCTGCAACTTAACATCTTCCTGAACTCTTGGTTCCGATTCTGCATGAACCAGATACAAACCACTGCTTTGCATGCCACTCTCATCTGCAATCCTCATGTTGTCATTGCTGATCTGTCCTGCTGGAGCCTTCAATTGTCCAATTGACACTGCCCCTCTTTCAACCTCATGATCAACAATTGGCAGGAGTTGTCTTCGAGAGGAGAGTGGTTGTTCTATGACAATGCCTTCTTCTGCTGCTTCCAGCAGAACTTCCTCTTCAACATTAGGCTCTCTGTCCACATGACCCACAATCAGCAGATTACTCAGAGTGACAATATGCCTTCTGCCACCATTTGGATCATTGGTGACAGGATCTAAGACTATTGTTCCCACTGGTGAAGCAAGAGCACCATTTTCTGTTCTCTCTTCTGGGGGTTCCCCCCCTGCAGATGTCTGTGTTTCCATCTCTTCTAGACTTCCAGGTGTATACAGACTTGTATCCAATTTGCCCTCATGTACCAACAACCTCTGTGATGCATGAGAGCTCCCAAGGGCAGTGTCCATAAGAGGTTTCACTGCTGCCACTGCAGATAAGGAGTCCTTTATATCAAGCTCGGGGTTTTCAGATGTGAATATATTGGTGGCTGTCAGGCCAAGGGAGGATGCTAGGTGAAGGTCCTGGTACTCCTTTGAAAAAGGATGCAGAGGAGACACTGTTTCTCCTTCTGACAATGTGGCAAACTGATGCCTTTCTCTTTCTAGCACCTTACTAGCAGTAATTTTCACACATGATTGGCTACCACCTCCACAGTCCCGATGATCACTACTTTGGAGCAATCCAAATCCCCACTCTCCACAGTGTTCCTGGTTCTTGTTCACCTCTGAGTCTAGCTGGATGTGTTGATATTCTCCAGAGGATTCAAAGGGCAACTGATCTTCTGATGGCCTATCCCTTGGATCTTTTCCTGAAAACTGACCTTTTGTTGGACTTCTCTGAGCCTTATGGAGCATATGCTTCCTGGGTTGTAAATCTGCTGAATTTGGTTCCATACCCATGTTTACTACAGGTAGCACAGCAAATGTGGGCAGCCGCCTTCCCTCTTTCTGTACCAAATTTCTTTGATCTTGAGACAATTTCTGAGACCACTTTTGAGTACCCTGGTATTTACCAAGCCCTGCTGCAGGAACTGCATGCTTTTGTGATACTTCTTCATCTGCAATAACTGCATCAGGGAATATTGTATCCGTGCACCCTCCAAATTCAGTTTTCACAAGATTCCCAGCTGTAACTTCACTGGAGTGCTCCCCTTCACTGCGACTGTCTCTGGAAGAAGGACCCCTTGATGGTGAACATTTCCTCTGATGATGAGGTTGCCTGTTACGCTGCCTCCTCATCAGAGAACGCAATGACACTTCCTTCCCTGTTTCTACCTCCTTCGATCCTTCCCTGTACTCTTGTGAAATCACAGGTCCTGAAGCATCAGTATGACTTACCTCCACCTTGTCATGCTGTGGGAAATGTGAGTTGCTCTCACATGGACATCTGACAGCTTGGCAAGGAATGGTTCTCTCTGTCCTTGATACTTGTCTTTCATTCTTGCATCCCAAAGGTACAAATGTGATGGGTAGTGATCCCCATGCAGAGTGAACTCTCCTCTGTGCTTCTTTCCTCTGTGCTTCTTGTCTATGGATATTGCATCCTTCTTCCTTGCCAACATGACAAGGACTGTCTTTCACACACTTTCGCAATCTTTTCTGTATTGGAGAAGAGGCAGATTCTGCTACATCATCATCACCCGCACCATCGATTTGAGGAATTTGGAAAGAAGATTCAGGCACTTGATCACTGAATTGTTCTCGCACTGCACCTATCCTTCCAATGCCCTCATTGTTCTCTAAGACAGCTTCAAAGAGGTCCTCCACATTTTCTTCAGTGTCACTCTCATCATCATCATCAACACACTCGAGGATAGCTTGACATTCTTGGTGTGTCTCAGTTTCATACTCAGATATTGCTTGCAACATAGCTGCCTCCATGCCTGCTGATCCCCACACCTGGCTCAAATCATAAGCTTCATGACCTTGCTCATCTTTGCTACAGCTATCATCCCCATCACGATCTTCTAGGGAAGCACCCATCCATCTAAGGAGCTCTGCCATCTCTTCCTGCTCCCTCAATACAACACAATCAGTGAGAACAAAATTGCATATTCAGGTCTGTGAGAAGTCCTGCACCCCATCAACAGCATCAGATATTGCAACAACAGCAAACCCTCAATGGTAGTAGACCTTGACTTGAATTCCCCAGTTGTGTATTATTCAGGACTGTTCTGCTGTACCTGAGAGGTCAGGTCCTGTTGGGTGAGTGAAGTGCGAACAATTTGCTCATTAAGAAGCTCAGCATCAACAGCTTCCACAGCAACCATAGTCTCTGAGAAATGTTCCATCTCATTTGATCCTCCGGGTTGCCTCACACTATTGGCTGCCTGGGTGGATTCCAGTAACATCTCCTGTGTCTTACCCACAGAATTCTGCAAACTGTCCACTTCTGCCTGAGAAAACATCTCATTACCTTGAATCATTTGAGACAGTGAAGCCCGCAGTGCTTGCTCAAGAGCAGATGGTGAGGATATAACTCGCTCTGCTGATGGCTGCAAAACTGCAGTTGCCGATGCAGGTCCATCTTCTCCACTCCTCACACGCTCCTCCTGCACCACATTCTGTCCCCTTAATGTCCCATTCACATATATGATACCAATCATCAAGCCACAGGCAATGTAGCTAGGACCCAAAGGCAAGCCATGAGGCTTCTTACCTCCCACATGGGTGTTAAGGACTGAACCATTTTGATTGCAGATCCAGCCTGCTGCAACGGCATGAATAGCAGCTCACGCCGATTCAAAATTTCTACAAAGTCAAACCATCAGATTTACACATCAGTTAATCAAATTTTTGCCCTCTAAGCATTTCTCTAAACCCTACACCCTAAACCTATTTGAACAAGCAACCAAGCAACAGGATTCTGAGCCTGGTCAGATTCTTAAGGTCAACCACGTCAGGACATCATCAGTTTCTGAGAATTTTATGGTCAACTTAGTTACGACACCTTCTATTGATGCATCAGCTTCAAGTGCACAGGTGCTGTGCCTGGCAAACGGTCCTCCACTCGCATAATGACCAGGCCACTGCCAATGGGAAGGTACAGTGGCCCGCACCCAAACTTGTGCCTGGCTGGTGCCATTAGCTCCTGCAGCCCATTTTTCATTACTCAACGGAGGTGTCACTGTTTCCATGACAGCAGCACGAGGCGCCATCAGGACATCCCGAGGAGATGATGATGCATGTGGTGCTTCAGGTGTTGAGATACTGGCCTGGCTAGCAAACTCAGTCTTCAGCTGCTTGAGCACATGGGCAATGTCAATCAGGCTTTCTGGCAAGGGGTGCCGGAACTTCAGGCCTGAAAGATGAATGTGACTCATTCCTGACAAATTCTGGTCAATCTGCATACAAAACAAGTAAATCATTCTGTTGAAAACTTGACACCATGGATTTGAAGAATTTGGGAGTATTCAGCAAACAGGTTGACAACTCTCTCCAGTTGACAACAATCTAATCCCTGAGAGGAAGGCAAACTCAGGGAGCTTTAGGAGCCTAAAGACCATCAGACAATTGCATAACCAGGGCATAACCTCAATCGGTAAGATGCACATGGTGTTAAGTACCCTATCATCATCAATAACGCAGAAATAGATTGTCTTGGAAAACTACAGATTGGTTTGAAAAGGTGTACCAAAAGCTGTAGCAGATATGGAACATGTGCTTCATGGGGCTGAAACTTGCGGTTCATTATGCCTCCACCCTGCCATTCCATGCCAAATCCATCAGCTCCAAAAGACTTTTGGTATTGTTAACCACAATTGAAGTACAGAACATTGAAGAACATTTTGATGGAGAAGAATAGCATACCATTAACATTGCGCCAATGCGAGACACATCCTGGGGATGGTACCTGTGCAGTGGTTAAAGAAGAGCTCTGGCAACAAGAGTCCTTGATTTTCTTTGCACAGAGGAAAAGCTTAACTATTGCAGAGAGGAGGGTGAGGAGGAGGCAACTTATATTTTAGGGTTTGGAGTTGAGGACTGGAAAGTGTTACAGTTACAGATTCAACAAAAGTGGATGGCAGGGGGGCAATGAAGAGGATACAAAACAATCTTGATGAAGAGCTGCTCAGCTGGGTGGTAACCATAGTACTTGCGTGCACGCACCAGGCTACAGCTATGCACATGTTGCTTCTTTGCCGCCATGTTGTTTGTTAGCTGCACATTCATGAGTCATCAAATAGAGTCATTTCATTCAATTTATACAGAGAAATTGTATATACTGATCATCTCTAGCAACAACAATGAAATTTTCTTTTAGGTCATGGCACAAATTACCCTAACCTTCATTGCTTTCTCAACCGCAGATGCCAGACAGCGCACATACGCCAGTGCTGAAATTTCAACCATAGCAGTAAGATCCACAGCAATATCAACAAGGTATATTGTTCTGCCATCAAGTTTAATTCTGAGATTACCCACTAATTATGATAAATTTATATTGGTTTCAAACAGGGTCTTGCATGTGTTACAGCAGTCAATTGGGAACCTAACCCTAAACCCTAAACCCTAAACCCTACACATGTTATATCCAGTTTGGGACAATTTTAGCTGGTAAAACTCATACCTTCCTTGATGTCTTGTGGGAGGTCTTCATCATATGGCACGTAAAAATATGGGAACACCTGTACAATATTTGGTTTAAAATGAACTTCATCTTCCAAACAGGATTTGCAACATCAATTAGATTTCAGTTACCAGAGCATACAATAATAACATCCCATTACCGAGGATTACAATCAACTTATAAAATGACAAAATTACCTTGTGCAAATGTAAGCATGCCTTCTGGCCTGCTGGTGTGGACCCATAAATGCGAACCACTGGCACCTCATTCACAGCACATCCTGCAGAGAAAAACGCGTTATAGCTCCCTTGGAAACCCTCATCAACACTATCAAAAGACAAGCTATAAGGGTCATATGGCAAGGAGTAGTAGTGAAAGGGAAATCCTATCTAGGATAAAGCTGGCTGGATTAGAATTCGCTACAAGAGATCTTTTCACGTTCCTCCTGGCTGGCAGTGGATTGGGTAAAAGCATTAGTCTCACCTTGAAATTGAGAGTAGCACACATCCATGTCCGACAGGGGAGGAGCCATGTAGTATTCCAGACTCACAATCCGCATGCTAAACATGGGTCCTCCTCCTTTCTTCCCGTTACCTATTGACAAGCCACCAACACCTTCTTCTTCATCATCACCATGCCTTGCACCTGCTGCCATCATGATTTGCTCACTCTAGTTTACCCCAACATACTCACCTAGCTGTGCTGCACAAACGAAAGCTCTTCAACAAAACCTGCCGAAAGCAACATAAACCCTAATCCAAGTTTGAGGTTTTAGAGCTCACGTGTGCAACTGGCAATCACTAGAGCTAGACCCCTTTGGTAGTCAGTAATTGCTGTGGAAATCAACGTGTCTGAGGATCTTAAATTTTAATACAGCACGCGGAGTGATTTCCTATTGTACTATGAGAGCACCTGATAATATCAAAAAGAAAAACCCTGTATATAAAAATCAAGGATGGAAACCCATCCATCAAAAGTACAAGGCAAATGAGAGCACAAGTAGACACATTCCAAAAGAAAAAAACGAAAGCCAATAGTCAAGAAAAAATAAGGAAAAGAAAACACCATGCAAATATGACACAAGGCTATGAAATGACAATCAATGATATCAAAGAAGACTTAAGACAAAAAAGTTGTCGTCTACCACGAATCAACTAGTGACGGAGGTGCACTAGCTATGATGTGTGGAAGAAATGAGGAACCTTGACCAAGTGCAATAATCCATTGAAAAATCTTTAAGGCTATGGACACACACCGTTGATAGTGGGAAATGAGCATTGAGGAGATTGAAGAAGACTATTGATGACACATGATATTGGTCTGTGCACAAGTGATCAGGAATGAATCAAAACTAGCATGAAGCATACATCTCAATAGCAAGGGGAATGAAATCATTGCTTGGTGTTTGTTCGACGTATGATTGTGTTTTTTCTTGAGTAGTAATCATCATTACATGTGTTATTGTTGTTGATGTTCACTCCACCATATTTGTGCAAATCAAATTAGTAATGACAATGTCCATCAAAGTACCGATGTTGTTTCTAATAATAAGAATATCCATTCCTCGTCAGGTGTGGTGAGGGAAAAGGTGGGAGACCTCCTTCTGAACATGTGCTTCGCTTTCCAAAGTAATAACTACAATAGTATCAGGAAATGTCATGGGCTGTTATACATTCACTCCCACAAGGGCACCGAAATAAATGGGTACATAAATTGTCAATGGTATGACTACACTAACACCATGAAAGGTGCGTAACTATAGGATGTGGCAAGCGAAGATGGGTACGTAATGTTGTAAGAAAATGGGTTGATGATAAACAGAATGCTAATGTGATAGGACAAGTTAATAACCAAGCATCTACCCTTGGACCCTTCACATGAGTAAAAATGTGTTCACGCAATATCCAAAGGAACATCTATTAGAAAGGAAACAAATTCCTATTCATGTAAGTGATCTACCAAAGAAATTTGCAATTGGGGGTAAGACTAAACCACTAAGCTTTCAAAAGGTGGGACATGAAAATTGACACTCTAGGGTAACATGGCTTAGACATCTTATAATGTAATCTAGAATAGGGAAATGTCAGTTTCAACATGTGTTATTGCATTGAAAAAATAAATCACATTTGATGCAGGACCTACTATATGTGTATCATCCACCAAGGAAAGGAAAACACAAATAAGGTGGGTTATTACTATAAGGCAAAGAGAGCACAGGTGAACCAAAGTAAACAACACTCCTTCCAATGGGTTTCCTTATCGTGTACCTAACCTTGACAAAATGACTATGAAATCCCCATGTCAAGAATCTTGAAAAAAATACAATGGGGATGGGCGTGTGTAAAATTGTCAAACAAATGGGAAGAACTGATCCAAAGAATTAGGCAAAGATCGTAACTCTTGAAAAATGGTTAACCATGACATCAAATTGAAGGTGTTACAAACATCCACATATATCACCACCCAATTTAGATGTAAATCTAACATCATTAGAATACCATGAACCACTATTTCACACCCACCACGAATCATTACACCAAACTGATGAGGACTAAAATGTTTTGCAAGAGTATCCTTAAACTAAATAGCTAAAGTGTGGGCAACTAAACGACAAGTCACCTCATTGATCGCGATGGGATGTATGGCTCTACATTGTTTCTCCAACACTAACACTCAAAATGTAGAAAGCAAACGTGATACTGAAAGTGGAACATGACTTTGAACAATGTGCCCACATACCTTGAAGAAGAGGTCGAAACCACTCGTAGAATCATATGGGACAAAAAAATCTCATTGAAGTTCATACACCATACCCAAAGGGCCACAAAAGAAAGATGTGGTGAATGAGCCAAGGCAGAAACAAATGCCTTTTGATCTAAAATAACCTTTGTCTCAAGATGGAAGTCATCAACAAAAGGGGGGAAATCAACCTCAACATGTGGGTGGAGAAGGCGAAGGATTCCCATGGTCTCATCAGATGGGGTTGTAGGTGTGCTCAAAGTAATGCGTGTACTACTCGAGCATATTCCCCTACATGAACAAAGGTGCAATGTAATCGTGCTGATGGAAGTGGGGTAGGATTTGGAGTTGATTCCAAATGTTTGTGAAAGGTTAGAGTGAGTGTTCTAATCATGTGCTCCTCTTATAATGCCTCCCAGTTACCACCCATGTATCAATGTAAACAAACACAAATATCTTGGTGGCCTTTTTCACCACCCCATGGAAGAAAGGACAAACACCAAAATTGGAATAACAAAAAAACATGCCATGTTGCAACATTGGAAGGATTAGATGTGAATCAAAACAAAGGGATATGCAAAGTTTGTTGAATATCAACTTGAAATGCATATGGGATATGATGGTAAGAACGGGGACATGGTAAACCCAAATGGAAAACATTAATGATGTTTATGGATGTGATCCATGTCCATGTTGAAAAGGGAGGAAAACATGGCAAAATTAGGGGCAACATTCCCCCTAAAACAGATGATTACTTATGAACAATGCATGAAAGTTGGTGTTGTGCTAACCCGCCTACACTGAATAAATGACTGCAAGAGGGATAAGGAATGCGAGGTTATGAATCACACAACAGATATGGGAGAAGCTTTTAGTGGGTGTGGCAAGAGAGATGAAAAGGGGCTAAAAGACCCAAAGAGGGTGAAGGACTAGCCGAGGTAAATTGATTACAGGAGGAATTATCAACATTAGGTTTTTAAATGTAACTAGCAAAGTGTGTAACTTGGTTTCATCAAGCTGATCATCTGATTGGAAATGAGTGATAATTGCAAGAACGATCATTGCCCAACACCCCAAGAATGCAGGGGCAACAATCCAAACCATAAAAGGGAAGTCGAGCTCGCTTGAAGAAGCAAGAAGAATGGGATGACAATGAATTAAATGATCAATAGAACCACTAAAAGATTTCACACAAAGTAATTTTTCCAATGTAACTATGGTACAAGTATTGAACTTAGCATAATGCTATAAAATACTTGGAAATGAGAACATTGTACGAAGCAACTAGCCTAGGCATTGGGCATAACACAACGAAAGCATCACAAAAAGTTGCCTGAAGATTTACAAGCATAAGGAAATTAGATATCGTCCCAAGATCTTCACGGAGAACCTCAACCACAAACGACTCAACAAATGATGTGGATCCCACTAGTGCACCCAAAATATGAAAATATGAGTCGAGAGTAAGAAAGCCAAGAGGAAGTGATATAAAGTGGTCACAAGTGCTTACTAAGATGGCTAAAACAGCTGGGATGTTCAACAACACTTAAAAAATTGATAACCTACAAGGTTTGCCATGCCTATCCCCAACCTAACATATATGGTCTAAAACCAGGACCTTAAACCTCAATCTCAAAAACCCTTTTAATCCCTTTCAAACCCTAGAATTATTGTTCCAAAAGAGGTGTACTTATAAACAAAGCAAAAAAAATGAAAAGAAACACATGGTAATAAACATATGAAAACCCAAATAATGGGTGGGAATAGTAACTAAACTCAATTGTGGATTCGCCATTGCTTATGTGATGTTACTCAAAGGCCTTATTCAACTACCCTACTCACTTTGCCTTGCCATGTCTACTCAACCTTACCCTACCTTAAACACTAGTATTGCCACTATTCCTACACTTTCAAACTCTAATAACTCCATTCACTACTGTTTTATCAATTGATGTTGCCCTTTTCTCAAACCTTATCCCAAAAGCCTATCTATTTATATTACTTAGTAGCTCATGTGGAGCTTGGAACAAGCTAATTTCATTAACCAACTTAGTAATAAGGGAGAAGGCATGGACTCCATTAGTTTGAAGCTCGTTTGCCAAAACTGCATACACCAACAACACCTTAATATCCATGAATGAATCACCTAGTAAAGGGGGGGATCTTACACCTACTTATTGGTGTAAAGGTTAGGCCATAGTGAACTAAGACCCACAAGTGCATTATGAAGGATGGATGGTAAGTGGTCAAGAAACATTTTTTTGTTGGGTTTTAGTTCCCTAGTTAATCATGGTTGTTAATTCAAATTTTTTTTAAACACCTACCTATTGTGGGTTGTTAGTAGCTAGGTAGTAAAACCAACCCTTACCTATGGTTTACAAGATAGATGGTAAGTGTTTAGAAAACTAAATAATAACATGCATCCAATGGATGGTGCATTGTTGGGTGCTAGTTTAGTGTGGCCATTAATGCAAGTTTAGTTTTAATTGGAAAACATTAAAATAACATTTTGAAATAATACCATTTTCACACAATCATGAATAAGATTTTTTCTCAATTTTGTGATGTAGTCACATTGGTAACATTCACAATAGCTTGTAGCCAAATTTGACTACAAACTATAGAGGATGATAGATTTTTTTTTAATTTAATAATTTTTACAATTTGTTCAAACTTACATCACAAATTTCATGGGCCACAATTTAACAATAATAGTCATGCAAATTTTGTCTACAAATTGTTAATTATATCTTTGAAACATCTCTTTGATTTGCAAAACATCAATTCTACCTTCATGTTATAATTATGTTTCGAAGACATCTCTTTTATTTGCAAAACATTTTTTTAAAAAGTGTGTAATCCCACTTTGTGTTTGCTCACAGTTGCATTTTTGAATTTCATTTTCACATGTTCAAGAAAACAAATTAGTTGTTTTGACTTCATGTTCATCACTTACACATATGTGATTTGGATTACATTCATTTTTAAAATTGTCAAAATTGGGCATGTTTTCAATTATGCCTTCTTTGCAAAAGATCATTCTTACACAAATTTTGCTTGCATACCTTGCACTTACATTAAAAACATTTTTTTATTGAAATTTTGCACAATTTTGTATAATGAAAATTTTATTTACAAATTTTTTAAGGAATCAAATGGAAGCTTAAAAATTATTTCAAAGTCCCATTTTTTTATAATAGGTTTAACAAAATAAAATGAAAACCATTTTTTAACTAAACAAATTTCCAATTTATTCATCAACAATTCATTCATCGAGGGAAAAAGGCTTAATATAGTAATTTTTTTTATTTAAAAAAGAGCTTTGATATGTGTTTGTGAAGTATGAACATTATTACAGAATGTGGGTGCAATTCATTAGTCCATGTTCATTAAAGCAATGAATTTATTGATTCCCCGCTAAGTCCCATTCACTATAACCAATGAATTCACTCATATTCTTGTGAAATCATTTGGCATACAAGGACACCTTTTGTTGTAGTGGAAAAACCGATTTGGGTAGTGATGAGATTTTATGTCAAATTTTTTAAAACAATTAAATCAAGTTTCCTAATTTTTAGGTCAATAGTTTGATTTTGCAGTTGAAAGTAACTCAATACCTTGAGGTGTGTCTTTATTTTATAATTTTAATCCAATAAAACTATTTTTCACAATCATGAAACTTCATGTTTGTTTGGTTTCATGAGTGTATATTATATTGCATACTCATAACACCACTTGGTTTTCCATTTTCAAAATTACAATATTAAATGATGATAAATGGTAAAAACAAAAAATTAAATGTCAAAGTTTACATAGATTTACTTTGTCCAAATATAACTTTTACAAAGCGTCCCATTGTGCCTCCAGACCTATTATGGGATAAAAGATGCCCATGTTACTATGGATTACAACTCTCCATCAAGACACTTCATACACAATGTTTTTGAACAATTTTATAATTGTAAGTGCAAAAGGTTTGTTGTAAAAAAACACATTTGGAATTGAGAAGAAAACTTTTCTTAAAATGTTAGAAAAAACATATTTACATGTCACCTTCATATTAAATTTGGTCATTTTTATTTTGCAAAATATTTTTTTGAACAAAGAAAGATTGACATTGGAAATATTTTGTGTATACTAGACTTGAAGAGGTTCGAAGAAGCTTGAATTGATGAAAAAGTTGCCAATTTAAACCAAAAAACAAAAAGAAATTTGCAAAATGTATGAAGGCTACACAACCATGTTGAAACTCCATGAGGAAATATTTTTAGAGTAATAATCAAGATATTTGGAAAGTCAACCTAACTTTCACAAGGAGTCTCACACCTTGTTTTTATTTTCATACAACCTAATTCCTAGTTGTTTAGAAAGTCACCCTAACTATGGCCAAAAGAATTTAACAAAGTGTGAGCAAAAGTTGGCCCAATGTGGGGGGTTGAGGGGGCCTTGATTACCTTAAAAGTAAGGTAATCCTACTTTTATGGAAAATCCAACTTTTTGGACTTTTGGGGACTTTTTGGATTTTACAAAACGTCCTTCTTTACACATTTTTCATTTGTTGTGCTTATTTTCAATTCTTTCAAAACATTTCACAATATGTCTTTAAGACTATCATTTTGAAATGATGAATCTTGGGATTACAACTTGTAATCCTAGTAAATAGATTTTCAAACATGGCTAGAGATAAACTATATCCCATTTTTTGTTTCAATTATACAATATAAAATGATGATGGTAAAAAAGAGCGATGCAATTTAAGTATAAGGAATCCACAATGTTCTTTGGGCCTTTCTCTTTCCAAGATACCTTTGTGGGCCTTTTATTAGCCATTCACACTCATTTACTTATGTCATGAATGGGTCAATATCAAAACCCTCAATACTTACTTTAATAATAGTCCAAAGGAAAAATCATTTAAGCAAGTTTAGGGGTTGGAGGTCAAACAAAAAATGATTATCCTACTATATGGTTGTAGAAATTAAAAAACTCATGTACTCATGAATCTAAAAATTAAAAAAGGTAGTAATCCTTAAATCTATTAAAATTTAGAAATCCATAATTCTTGGAAGTGTTACAAAAATGTTAAAATCTAGTATACATGTACTCATGAATTTAGAATTAAATCTTTTAATAATTCCTCCATCCCTAGTTCAAGAACAATTCCAATGAATGTTGGTCTTTGATATGGTATATATAAGAATAGGAAGAATGAGAGATGTAAGTTAGGTGGTTTGTAACTTTTTAATTTAATTTTAAAAAAATCATGTACAACGTCTTAAAATTGTGTTTAGGTCTTGAAATCTAGATAAATATAGAACGACCTTGTCCAAGGGATTTGTGAGTCTTCAAATCCAAAGATATTATCATATAGGCATCTATTGGACTTTAAATGAAAGTCTTCATGTCAAGAACCTAGAGAGAATCCATAACGTGTTTAAAGTGTTTTGGAGCAAAAATAAAAAATGTTAAAATGAAAAATAAGTAATTTGGGTCTATAAAAACAAAACTCAAAGAATTTCATGTTTGTGGTCAAGAAATCAAAAGAGGTAAGATTTTATAAAGGTTTCTTAAGGGTTTATAAGCATGAAATTAAGAAAGATAGGGCTTAAGGACATGAAATTGAAATGTTTAAATCTTGTAGGTGATCCAATCTAACATCACAAATTTCATGGGCCACAAATTAGCAGTAATTGACATCTAACATCTGTTAATTTATAGGTTCATATGGAATAGACATGGATGTCATTCATTTACTTACATTGTTTGAACATTGATGTCATGCACATTGTTTAAACATGAATGTCATATGGGCATTCATATTATTTAAACACGGATGTTGTATGTCTATTCGTGTTGTTTACACACAAAAGTTGTGCACATGATTTTCATGTTTAAATAATGCACAACATTTGCATTTAAACAATATGAACCTTTGAAATAATAGGTTTTGCACAAATTTGGAATGAACCCATGAAGCTTAAAGAAATTTGTGATGAAAGAAGCAAGGTTTGTGGTCATTGGAGATATATCATATTAGGTTTTGTAATTAAAAAATTAAGAAATGTAGGGTTTGAAAATAGGAAATCAATAGGTTTAAGGCCTATAGGTCATTAAATCCAAAGAAGTAAGGTTTAATGAAGTTAATAATTCAAGAGGTTTAGGGCATGTCAATCATCCAAAAAGGTTGGTTCATAGTATAAGAAAATAGATGATTAGGTTCAACCAAGTCAAAAATCAAATGACTAGGTTTGTAGTTAAAAAATAAAGAGGTTTAAGGCATGTAGGTCATCAAATCTATAAATGGGAGTATTAAAAATAATATATCAACATGTTTAAGGTCTATGAAGTCAAGAAATCAAAAGAGGCAAACATTATGAGAATTATGTCCACTGAAACCTCACTACCATTATGCTAAAATGTGATTTTTATGACTAGGACAGTTTGCAACTACTACCCAAAATAGTCATGTATATAGTTGTAAGTGGACTTGAATCGAAATCATTTTGACAACTATAATTATAATTGTGAGTATGTGTCTTTAAATATGACTATAATTATGATTGAAGGTAATTATGACTACACAACTAATGTAATCATATTGAAATAATTAATTAACCTCATTTAACCAAGTTTTAAAAGTTAAAATAGATATCAACATGGTCAAACTTATATTGAAAGCCTAATTTAATTTAATTTATTCTAATTTAAATATATATTTTAAAATTAAATCAAATCAAATCAAATCCTAATTTAACCTAATTGGGTAAATGCACATTATGCTCACCAAAAAAAGGTGGATGAAATCCATTTTTATAGTCCAAATCCAGTGATTTTTCAAAAAAAAATTAAATGATGTTGAAGTTCACACATTTTTCCATTTCCAAGTTCATACTACCATAATTTAAACTCTTTTTTAAAACCTCTAAAAATATGGGCCTTGAAAAAACCAATTTAGATATCAAAATGGACTTTATGAATTAAAAAATTTCATTTTGAATCTTAAAATTTTTGAGAGACTTTTTCTTGTTTGATGTTTTCATCTTAAGGGTTATGGTACATCAATGTGTGGTGGTAAAAAAATATAACTTTAATTTCCAACTCCACTAAAAGAAAAAAATTCATAATCATAATTTCTTAAAGGTAATTTGCATTATAATATTGGATTTACTATCCTTTGTAAAGCCCACCTTGAATTGAACATTTATCCTTTTGGTAAAGTTTTTTTGGGTTTGAAATATTAGAATGTAGGTTTCAATTTTTCATCTCATTTTTGCCAAATTTCTCAAATAGATTTGAATACAATCCAAAAATACTAGATTCACTAAGAAAAAACTACCCTTGTGATTTCCAAAACTGTCCAATGTAGTGTGTTTTTATCCAATTTAACATACTTAAGGCTAATTTACCCCAAGTAGCCTAATTTAGTTTAAATAACTTTATTTTTTAACTAATCATATTTTAGCTTGATGTACCATACTTTAATATATATAACATAATTTAATTTGGTTTAACCAAGTGTACCAACTTTAATAACCTTTATATTTT
>Ga0116230_10000582_pt1 | contig 32444 bp, 22 predicted proteins | sample S1TSphfallax_3_FD_88678 | JGI IMG/M metagenome (GOLD analysis project Ga0116230, IMG submission 88678) | Host-associated microbial communities from peat moss isolated from Minnesota, USA - S1T2_Fd - Sphagnum fallax MG | ecosystem: Host-associated > Plants > Peat moss > Unclassified | place... | reverse complement strand
TTTTTTTTTTCTCTTTAAATCTAAACAAAATTTTTTGCTTTAAAAAAAAGTCCTATTTTCCCTTTTAAATTTTCTATTTTACAAAAAATGACCTTTTTTGTGAAAAATCGGTACGGTAGTAGAAGAAAAAAAAATTGGGTTCTATAGTTTAATGGTAAAACATTTGTCTGATAAATGAAAAATAGTAGTTCAATTCTACTTAGAATCAAATTTGCTTTTATAGCTTAAAAGTAAAGCGTCCGACTGTTAATCGGAAGAGTATAGGTGCAATTCCTATTAAAAGTGGTTTTGTTACAAAAAAATATAAGATATTTATCGCGAACTATTTTTCAATTAAGCAATGTTAAAAAATTTGAAATGATAAAAATAATATTATTTTTAAATTTAAATAAAAAAAATTTTATTTCTGACTTTACTGTAAGGGATTTTATTGGAAAAAAACTACGATTCCAAATTATTTTATGTTTAAATTATACATATAAAATTTGCATTCAAATTAAAGAATTACAAAAATTACAATCACTAACTACTTTATTTTTAAGTAGTAATTGGCCTGAACGCGAAATTTTTGATTTATTTGGAATTTTTTTTTATAATCATCCACAATTGCAACGTTTATTAACAAATTATGGATTTAAAGGGCATCCATTACGAAAAGATTTCCCATTAACTGGTTTTACGGAAATTCATTTTTTTGAAGTAGCGAACCAATTTACTTTTGAACCTGTTGTTTTAACACAAAATTATCGTAATTTTTATTTTAATGAAGTCTGGAAAAAATAATAATAATATAGGGGAGATAATTTAATTGGTAAAATCTTAATTTCCAAAATTGATTTTATAGGTTCGAGTCCTATTCTCTTCAAATGGTTTTAAAAAAAAATTCTTTTTTTAGAATTAATCAATCAATTTGGCCAATAAATATTAGTATTTGTATTTTTAGAGTTTTTACATTATTTTTTCAATTTTTAGTAAATTCAAATAGATTTAATTGTTTATTTTTTTCTTGTTTACTTATTAGAGTAATTTTAATAACAGTTTGTATGTTTGTTGGTTGGTTTAATGATTTTTTAACAGAAGCAACCTTTTTAGGATTTCATACAAACCGTGTTCAAATTAATTTAAAAATTGGTTTTATTTTATTTTTATTGTCCGAAGTTATGTTATTTTTTTCATTTTTTTGGAGATTATTTCATAGTAGAATAAATCCATCTTCTTTTATTGGTGCTATTTGGCCACCAAAAGGAATTATTCCATTATCTATAGTAAGTATTCCATTATTAAACACTGTACTTTTAATTTCAAGTGGTATTTATTTAACTTTAAGACATAGATGTTTTGTAACAAAATCAACAATATCTGATCAAATTACAAGACGTCTAAGTGTTTTTTTTAGAAGATTAAGAACATTAAGTTCAGGTTTTTTATTTTTAATTTTACAACGTTATGAATACATTCATGCATTATTTGATATCTCAGATTCAATATATGCATCTACATTTTATATGTTAACTGGACTTCACGGTTTTCATGTTTTTTTCGGATTATTTTTTTTAATAATAAGATTTAGTCGATTTTTTTTTTACCATTTTCCTACTAAACATGCTTTACACTTAGAGTGTAGCATTTGGTATTGGCATTTTGTAGATATAATTTGGATTATATTATTTTTATTTGTTTATATTAGATTATGATGATGATGACAATATTTAAAAAAGGAAAAAAAATTAATATTCCTACTTTAAGTACATCGTTTCAAAATTTTTGGTTGAATCGATTAATTTGTCTTTTTAGAAAAAATGGTAAAAAAGAAAAAATTGAAAATTTTTTTTATTATATTTTTAAATTTTTTAAATTTTTTTTACCATACTCTTTTATAAGAATGTATTGTTTTTTAATAAATTATTATGCACCTAGTTTTAAAACACATAAATATGCAAAAGGTTCGAAAATTTTTTTTAAAAGGGGTTTTTATAAACCTTTAAAAAATTATTTATTTGCAAGACGAACAATTAAGCATTCAATATTAAATTTACGTTTTGATACATTTATTGAAACTTTCATTTTTAATTTTTTTGATTTGGTTATCAATTTACCTAGAAATTTAAAATTTTTAGAAACATATGATCAATTATTTTTTGATCGAATATGGCATAAAAATGCGAAATATGGTTTATTCAAAAAAAATTTTAAAATGAAACCAAAACATAAAAAAGTTCATAAATGAATCTATTTATTTATTTATTTTATTTTTTCACAATAAGTTTGGGTTGGGTTTTTTTTCATACTAAATTAAGAGCTCTTTTTATGGCTTCATATTTTCAATTGTGTAAAGCTGGAATTCTATTTACAATAGGGCATATTTTTCTTTTTGAACGGGAGACTTATCCGGAAGTTATGAGTGTTAATTTATTTTATTTATTACTTTCTTATACATTAGCACTTCCATTTAGAATTATTTATAGAACTAAAAAATATATATTTATTATTAAATTTTTTAATTTTGTATTTAGTTTTACTTTATTTAGTATTATTGTTGTAATTTATAGAGTGCTTTTAATTACTTTATTTATATATTTTAAAAAGTATATAAATAAAAATTTTTCGGAACCAAATTATCCTTATAATTTTTATGTATGGTATGATTATTTATTTTATTCTTTAATCGAAAAATTTGCTAATTGGAAATTATTTATTTTGTTATTTTTTTTAATAAGTCAACCTATTTTGTTTATAAGTTTTTATATACGATTAAAATTAGTAAAAACAAAACCATATTATATTATAATAATTCAACATTTTTTTTATTTTATTCATTTTTTTCTTTATATTCCAATTTTATTGAAATTTTTAACTAGAGGTTGTCATAGTGGTCTTATTTTTTAAATATATATTTTCTATTAAACAAGCTCACAATACATAAACACCCTTGACACGCCTCAAAAATTGTATTGTGGGAAGAGGTTGTAACTGGGTTGGCGGTCCTAGTGAAAAAAAAATGCAGAGAAGAAATAATGAAAACAGTTTTAAATTCTTATATATACATACACACCTTTGGTTCTGCAAGCCATAAATTGTATATATAAGGAGGGTTTTTGGTGGTATCATCTAATTGGTAAGCTGTTAAATTTTGAATTTAATTTTATAGGTTCGAATCCTATTACCACTATGAAGTAGTATAAAGTAACGGTAACTTGCTGGGCTCATTCCCCAGAATTTTTGGTTCAATTCCAAATGCTACTATTTAAAATTTTTAACAAACTTATTTTAATTTTTTTAGTTATTAATATAACTATATATTTAATAAATTGTATATGATCATGGCAATAATTAAACGCGGTCAAATGGACGTTACACATGCTAGTCGAACGCAAAAAATTAATTTTATTTTTTTTAAATTAAAATGTTTGAGTGGCGAACGCGTGCGTAATATAGAAGAACCTACGTCTTAGATTGGGATACTCTCCATAAAATAGTGAATTTATATCAAACAAACCCAAATAAACTTTAATGAAAAGCTTGATGCGCTAAGACAGGGGCTTATAGTGTTTTAAGGGTAGTTGGTAAGGGTAACGGCCTACCAAGCCAATGATGCATAGCAGTTGGTTACTCTTTTAACTGCCACGATGGAGCTGAAATACGATCTGTTCCCCTACGGGGGACTGCAGTGGGGAATCTTGGGCAATGAAAGAAATTTCGACCCAGTCATCTTGAATAACCGATTTAGGTTCTTGCGAATAGGTGTTGGTGGAAGTTGAGGAGAATGATAATGTACTTTAACTATTTTAAGTCCTTACAAAATTTCGTGCCAGCAGTCGCGGGAATCCGAAAGGGGCAAGCGTTATTTAGAATATATGAGCGTAAAGGGTGCGTAGCTACTTTAAAAATGGTAAATAGTAAAGGGCTGAATATGATAGATTGAGCTAAAGTACTAATTTATTAAGTTAACTTAAAGTATAGTTTATGAACAAGTTAGGGGAATTATTACGGTACTGGTAGAATAGGACGATCGTAGTAGGAACGCCAAAAGGAGAAGTCACCTTTCTAGGAAAAACTAAAAGTGAGGCACGGAAACATAGGGAGCGAACTAGGGTAGAGATCTCGGTAGTCTATGTCGTCAATGATGCGTTTTAAATTTTTTTTCGTAAAAGATTGAAGTTTTTTTTTAAAATTAGAAAAAATTAAATTAGTTTGAACAAATTAAAGAAGTTTTATAGAATTTTAAAAGTAATTTTTATTAAAAAAGAAAAGTTTACACGATAATTACGCCGCTCGGAGAGTACACTCGCAGGAGTGAAATCTAATGGAATTGGCATAGGGTTATTGACAAGCAGTGGAACATGTTATTTAATATGATGATCCTCGTAAAATCTTACCAATTCAATTGTTTATTTGTAAAGTTTAAAATTAAAAATTTTTAAAAAATAATAAAAAGGTGTTGCATGGCTGTCGTAAGTTTAAATTGTGAAATTTTAAATAAAACCCAAATTTAAATTTTAAAAATTTAAAAATTTTAAAAAGAATTGGATGACGTCAAGTCGGTATGGCCCTTAATGGATTGGGATATAGATGTGTTACAAAAGTTAATACAAAAAGTGACAAAAACGTAAGTTGGAGTAAATCTTTAAAATTAATTATAATTCGGATTGCTTACTGTAAAATAAGCATGAAGTAGGAATTGCTAGTAATCGTATATCATTATGGTACGGTGAATTCGACCAATACCCGGCACACATAGCCCGTCACCGACTGGGAAGTAACTTGGCATGAAATGAAGTTTTTTGTGTAATCTTGATTTAAAATTTGAATATAAGTTTTAGATTGAGTTTAATAAATTTTATAAAAATAGGATTTATTTATTAAAAAATCAATATGCAAGAAAATAAATGAATGTAGGGTTTTGCGGACTGGTGGGAAGTCGTAACAAGTTAGTTCTAGGGGAACCTGGAGCTGGAGAAAAAATTTAATAAAAAAAATGTTTTGTTAATTAACTATAATGCAAAATAATTTAATATACGGAAAAGTTGAACAGCTTTATGACGGCCTTTGTATAAGAACAGGCTTAAAAAATGCTGGAATGGGTTCCATTGTAAATTTTTATCAAGAAAATGAAATAATTTTTAATAAATTTATTGTTCAAGGTATTGTCTTAAGTTTAAACACAAATTCTACATTTATTGCAATTTTAGGAAATGATCAAAATTTAAAAGTTAATGATCTTGTAAAACTAGAATCAGAAGTTTTTACTATTGATATAGTCCCAGAAAAAATTCTTGGTGCTGTAATATCACCTTTAGGAAATACATTATATTCATTTAATGAAGTAGTAGATGATCGATGTAGTTTTCTTAATCAGGGCTATTTATTATGTTTTATGTATTTTTGCCAATATTTTATAAATCAAAACGAAGAAATTCCATTTGATTTATTTAATGATTTTTTTTTCCTATATTGGAATTCAGACGAAAAATTAGATATTGATTCTGTAGAAATTCCTACTAATTTTATTTTGAATTCTTATTTAAAAAATACATTTTCATTAGTTGTAAATGCTGAAGCGCCAGATATTATTTCTCGGGCCCCCATCTCAGTTGCAATGCAAACAGGAATTTTAGCCATTGATAGTATGATTCCAATTGGGTGTGGACAACGAGAATTAATAATTGGAGATCGTCAAACAGGAAAAACAACTATTGCAGTTACAGCAATAATTAATCAATTTAATTCTTTAAAAGTTTTTGAAGAAGAGGATTTAATTGGTCGAGATTTTATAGATTATTGTATTTATGTATCAGTCGGTCAAAAATGTTCAACAGTTGCAAAATTATTACAACAATTAAAAGATTGTAATGTTTTTGATTACACAACTGTAATTAGAGCTTTTTCTTCTGATAGTGCTAGATTACAATTTTATGCACCTTATGTTGGATGTAGAATTGGAGAATTTTGGCGTGATCATGGTTATCAAACACTTATTGTATATGATGATTTAAGTAAACAAGCAAGAGCATATCGACAACTTTCTTTATTATTAACACGCCCCCCAGGACGTGAAGCGTATCCAGGAGATGTTTTTTATATCCATTCACGATTATTAGAACGTGCGGCAAATTTATCAAATACTAGATCTAATTTTTTAGAAAATTGTTCATTTCCTTGTAAAGCACCAGGTGGCTCATTAACAGCATTACCAATTATTGAAACCCAAGCTGGAGATGTTTCAGCTTATATACCAACAAATGTTATTTCAATTACTGACGGTCAAATTTTTTTAGAAACAGAGTTATTTTTTAAAGGTATTCGACCACCAATTAATATTGGATTATCAGTTAGTCGTGTCGGTTCTGCAGCACAATATTATAGAATGAAACAAATTGCTGGAACGCTTAAATTAACATTAGCTCAATATCGTGAAGTTGAAGCATTTTCATCTTTTGGTTCTGATTTAGATGAACTAACCTTATTTACATTAAATCGAGGTGCTCGTCTTATAGAACTTTTAAAACAAACACAATATGAAACTTATTATATGATTGAACAAATTTTATTAATATATTCAAGAACACTTGGTATTTTAGATTCATTAGAATTAAGTGAAATTTCAAAATTTGTTAATAATTTAAAATGTCAATATCGTTTTGGTTTTTCAACGTTAAACAATTTAGGCACTATAATAAGAATGTTAGAGGATTTAAATGCAAAAACAAACAAATACACACGTCATATGCTTATAAGAGAATTGACTTTATTTTTTAAAAATAAAATTTAAAATGAATATCAAAAATGTTTTTTTATATAAATATTTTAAAACAACAAAAAAAATAAATTTTTTAAAAAATTGGTTATTTACAACAAATCATAAAGAAATTAAAATTTTATATTTTAAATTGCGTTATTTTCTAAGAATAGGATTATCTTTGTTTTACAATTATATTTTATTACCAAAACCTGTTTTTTTTTATATTTTTACTGGCATTTCACCCCAAATAATTATTCTATTACACGTATGGTCTTTTGGAATATTATTTTTTTTATTATTTACTTTGTTTTTATTAATCCCTTTAAATTCTTTAAGATTTTATTTTGTAATAAGTAAATGTTTTTTTTTACTTTTACGCGGATTTTTTGAAGAATATATGTCATTAGGATTTTTTTTTATAGTTAGTTTTTTTTTAGTATTAGTTTTATTTAAATATCTTATTTGTTCTATTTTTAATGTTAATAGTATTATAAAAAATTATTTTAAATTGTCTACTTTTTTTGTAGGGCAGTTTTTTATAATTAGATTTTTAATTTTTATAGAGAATTTAAATTTATCGTTTTTAACATTCATTATATTTTTTTTTTTATTATTTTTTGATTTAAATTTATTTTCTAGACCTACGTTTTGTAGACCTTTAGATGAAGATGAACAAGTTTTTTTAAATATTATGGATAGTCAACAAAAATTCTATTTGAATAGAAGTATAGAATTATTTCATCTAAGGGAACTTATTTATCCTTTAGTAAGAAAAGATAATTCGATTACTAATGTAATAAAAGAGAATAGAAAATTAATTCACAATATAGAGGTTCTTTATCAAAAAGGAGGATTAAATAAAGATTCTCTTACTGAAAAAGGTATGGTAAAAAAAAAAATAACTTTAAATTATGAGCAATTATTTGAAAATACTTTAAATTTAAGAAAAGACACTGGTAATGGCACTATAATTGATTTGGTAGAAAAAAATCACATTTTGTATACTAGCATTACTTTGCCCTCAATTTTAAGTCTAAAAAAAAGAGATTTATTTTTTGATTTAGATGCGGCTCGTATTTCATATATTCAAGATGCTGCAACTAGAAAACGTTTACAACTAGTTAAGACACATTTAAATACTAATCCAGAAAGATTTTCGAAATATAAATTATCTTTAGAACGAGCTATGGAATCTTATCAATATTTAGATCAGATAAAATTAAATATTGAAAAAGCTAATGACATTAGTGAAGAGGGGGAGTATCGAGATCGGGCGCATCATGCACAAATACAAATTGCAGGTATGTTAGGTCCTGCAAAAGAATATGTTTCAAAATTCAATGATGTTGGCATTGTAAAAGAATCTGAAACTTCTAGTAGAATAAAAAAAATAACAAATGATTACCACTTCAATTCTAATTTAACTAGAAGAGAGGAATATAAATTATTTAATAAAGAAACAACTGAAGTTTTAAAAGAAGTTCAAATTAAATTAAATACGGAATTAATAATTTTAAACGAACAGAATTTAAATTTTTTAAAAATTGGAATGGATTCACAAATAAATCAAAATTATAATTTTATTAAAAAAATAAAAAGAAAAAAAAGAGTAGTAGAGTACATTATAAATAATCGTTTAAATGTTAATGTGGCAAATGATCTTGATATTTTTAATTTACCAAATAATATTTTTGAAAAAAATAATTATTCATTTGTTAATTTTCAAAATTTTAATATTGGTGTTTATGATGAAATAGGTATTTCGAAAAGAAATAGAGTAGAAGTAAGAACTCAACAAAATCTTTTAATTAATCAATTAGTAGACTTATATAACATAAAAGGTAAAAAGTTGATTTTAAATTTCGTCAAAAATAAAGTAATTTTTGACGAAATTCTCATTAATGATAAAGACTTAAAAACCGCAACTTTTAATTTTCAAAAAAATTTTCAAAAATTTATAGATATAAAAAAAAATTATGTAACAGCTGATGAACTTGAAAATTTTCGAAACGAGCAGTTTAAAGCTTTAAAGGCTTGTACAAAATGCGTATACATGCTTACACAAATAGATAAAAAAAATAATAGATCTTTATTGGATAGTTTAGAAAATATAAATAAAAATTTTTTATCTCTTAAATTTGAAGCACCTAAAGTAGTTGTTCAAAAACCGAGATTAGCAGATTTTTTGTTAAGAACGGCAATTCGAACAAATATAATAGCTTTTAAACGCCAAGATGTAGAATTTCAACTTCAATTAAATTTTTTATTCAAAAATGAAAAAAACGCTTTAAATAATATATTAAAGCAATTTTTAAATGAAGAAAACGAATTACAAAAGCATTTAAAGAAACAAATTGAAATGTCAAATCCAGTGCTATGTAGTTTAAAAAATATAGTACTTGAGCAATTAACTCCATTACAAATTACTCAAATAAAAGTTTTTGAAAATATAAAATTTGTATTAGAAGATTTAAAAGTACAATTGAATAATGGACTTATTTCTGAACAGGATCGTAAAGAAGTAATGGAACGTTATACTTTGGCAGAAAATAATTTAAAAAAATTAGAATCGAGGATTGGTATTTTAAGACACCCAATATTTATAGGTAAATTGCATTTAAATTTATATAACGACAGTTTAACTCAACAGTCTTTAAATTTGCCCAAACAATATCATTCTTTTTTTGAACAAATTATTTTTAACTCTAGATTATGTAATCAATATATTTCTGATATAACTTGCTATCAAAAAGAAATTACAGAGTTAGAGTATAGAATAAATTTATTTGAAGAAAAAGGACCTTCGCGTCCTTCGGATTTAGAAAAAAAATTAAGAAATCTTAAAGAAATACATGCGGTTTCTCAAAAAAATTATAAAAATAAGGTATTGGAGTTATTTAATTTGTTTGAAAATCGGCCTGCTGAACTATCTCAATTAGAACCTGAAGTCATTTTAAAAAATAATGATTTAAGGTTTGAAAAAGATATAAGAATAGATATTGAACAAAAAATTGAACAATATCATTTAATGCGTCACGGGTATAAAAGTGTTCCAAATTCACGTGTTTTTAAATTCAATAATCAATTTTTAGAGGAGCGTATTGATGGTTTATATTTTTTATATTTAGCGACTTTAGAAAATATTTTAAAAAAAAATGTTGTTCTTTCTGAAAGGGAACAAAAACAAGTAAAATTAGAAGAAAAAAAAATAATAATAATTCGTCGCGAGTTAAATATTGCTTTAGATAAATTAAAACGAATTAAAGGGCACTCCCCTAATTTAGTAATTCGTACTCCTATTAAAGTGTTTGATGTTAAACCATTAGATATAAGTCCAATTGGAGTGCCAGCGATGACGGGTGATCAGTATTTAAAAACACTGGAACACTTGCGAAATCCTTTATTGGTTTTAAGAAGAGATCCGGAGAAAGTTTTATCTTCACCGATTTTAACTAGTTTTACAGATTTTCCAGAAGAAGCAAACCGAATTATTACTCCAATTTTAAATTCATTAAGAGAGGATAAAAAAATATCTCAGAATGAATATACACGCACATATCCACAATTTTATCATGTAGCAGGTTATGCTAGCCAAGTTTATTATAATGCAATAATTAATGTATTAATAAAAGTTGATGCACGTTTAGTTACAAATGAATTAAATGTACAACAATCTTTTATATCTTCAGAAGTTTTAGATGTGGAACGCATTAAACAATGTGCAATACGAAATGGAATTAATTTAAATTTATTAATTGAAGCTGTTTCATATAGACAAAAAGCTAATTGCCCCACTTCATTTATTTATGAAAATTTGGATAATATAAGGATTGCTTTAAATAACCAGCCTTTTTTAAAATTAACGCTTGCAGAAACTATAAAAAAAATGTTAGAAGGTGAAGGAGGAGGTGGTGCACCACCGGTTAACGTAGCTCCTAGAGCTGTTGATTTAAGAATACTTACAAAAATTAGAACTACTTGTTCTTTTTTTATTATTCTTAAAACGGTAATACTTCCAGTCTGGTCTTGGTTTATGAGGTAATTAGATAAAATGAATATCAAAAATATTTTTTCTCATGTTTTTTTATATAAATATTTTAAAACAACAAAAAAAATAAATTTTTTAAAAAATTGGTTATTTACAACAAATCATAAAGAAATTAGAATTTTATATTTTTTATTTAGAAGATTTAGAGGATTAATTGGTGCGATTTTATCTTTTTTTATTCGTTTACAATTAAGTACACCAGGTAGTTTTTTATTTTTAGAAAATTATCAATTATATAATTCTTTTGTAACGAGACATGGGCTAATTATGATTTTTTTTATGTTAATGCCAGCTTTTATTGGTGGTTTCGGTAATTTATTAGTACCTTTATATATTGGTGCAAATGACATGGCTTTTCCACGTTTAAATGCTTTATCTTTTTGGTTATTAATTCCAGCTTTTTTTTTTTTATTACTTTCTTTATTTATTGAAGGAGGTGTTGGAACAGGTTGGACATTATATCCGCCATTAAGTAATATAAGAGCACATTCATCCGGAAGAGTTGATTTGGCTATTTTTAGTTTACATTTAGCAGGAATTTCATCTATTTTAGGTGCAATTAATTTTATTACAACAATTATTAATATGCGAAGAGGTGGTTTACATTTATTTAAATTACCATTATTTGTTTGGTCTATTTTACTAACAAGAATTTTATTATTATTAACTCTTCCAGTTTTAAGAGGTGCAATTACAATGTTATTAACTGATCGACATTTTAATACTTCATTCTTTCATATAAGAGGTGGAGGTGATCCTGTATTATTTCAACATTTATTTTGGTTTTTTGGGCATCCAGAAGTTTATGTTTTAATATTACCAAGATTTGGTTTAATTTCACATAGTATTGAATATTATTCTCGACAAGCGATTTTTGGATATTTAAGTATGGTTTGGGCAATGATTTCAATCAGAATTTTAGGTTTTATTGTTTGGAGACATCATATGTATACTGTTGGTTTAAATATAGATTCTCGTAGATTTTTTACAAGAACAACAATGACGATTGCAATACCTACTGGTATTAAAATTTTTAATTGGCTTGCAACATTATGGTATGGCACAATACATATTACCCCGTCTTTTTTATATAGAAGAGGTTTTTTATTTTTATTTACATTAGGTGGGTGTACAGGAATTGTATTATCAAACGCAGGACTTGATATAAGATTACATGATACTTATTATGTTGTTGCACATTTTCATTATGTATTATCTATGGGTGCAGTTTTTGCGCTTTTTAGTAGATTTCATATGTGGTTTCCATTTATTTCTGGAGGCCGTTATTTACTTCGTCAATATAGTTTTGTTCAATTTTGGACATTTTTTTTTGGGGTAAATTTAACGTTTTTTCCAATGCATTATTTAGGTCTTGCTGGAATGCCGCGTCGTATCAGAGATTATCCTGATAGATTTAGTTATTGGAATAGTATTAGTTCACTAGGTGCTACTATTTCTTTATGTTCAATTATTTTTTTTTATTTTATTATTTATATATCATTATGGACTACTGAAAAAAAAAAATATAATTATACATTAAAAATTTTTTTTGATGCACCAGAATTAAGACAAAAAACATTTCAAGAACCTAGAACTTTTTTTATGGAATCTGTAATAAATTTTCATCATACAATTATGTATTATGTAATTTTTATAATTTGTTTTGTTTGTTTTTTTTTAATTCATTCTATTTATTTATTTAATGTTGATTTTAATAGCGAAATTAAAAGAAAAAAATTTGCAACACATCCAATTGAGTTATATGTTCCATTTATACCAGTTTTAATTTTAATTTTTATTTTTACCCCTTCGTTAAGACTATTATACCTTTCGGAAAATATATATACTGCTAGATTAACAATTCGTATAGTTGGACATCAATGGTATTGGACTTACGAATACAGTAGCGAGCATCCAATTTTTTTTGCAAATGAAGTTGATAGTATCATAACTCCTACTTTAGATTTAAAGTTTGGGTCTTTTCGTTTATTAGAGGTTGATAATGTACTTATATTACCAACAAATTTAAATATTCGTTTATTAATTACATCGACTGATGTTATTCATAGTTGGGCTGTTCCATCGTTTGGTATTAAAGTTGATGCATGTCCAGGTCGTTTAAATAGTATTTTTTTAAATATATATCGTGAAGGAATTTATTATGGTCAATGTTCAGAATTATGCGGTATAAATCATTCATTTATGCCTATTAAAGTTCAAGCCTTTCAATTATTAATAAATAAATGATACATATTATTTCAATATTATTAATAGTTGCCTTTTTTACATTAAGAGAACGAAAAATTTTAGCAAGAATTCAACGTCGTCATGGCCCAACATACGTAGGGTATAATGGAATGTTACAGCCTTTTGCAGATAGAATAAAACTTATTTTTAAAGAAATAATATTACCACGAAATACTTTTAAATTTTTTTTTTTTTTTGCTCCAAGATTAAATTTTTTTACAAGATGTTTTTTATGGTTATTTATTCCAATTTCTAATTATGCTGTTTTAGTTTCTCCATATTCTGTATTTTTTTTTTATATTTTTGGATCAATGAACATTTATAGAATTGTTTTAGCAGGGTGGGCTAGTCAATCACGTTATTCCTATTTTGCATCTTTACGCTCTATTTCACAAATGTTAGCATATGAATTACCCTTAAGTTTATGTTTTATTGGTTTTAGAAGATTGCAACCGCAAACATTAGATATTACAAAATTTACAGTTGGTGCTTTTTTTTTAAATTTTCCATTATGTAGAATTGCGTTAATTTGTTTTTTTGCTGAAACAAATCGAACTCCTTTTGATTTACCTGAAGCTGAAGCTGAACTTGTTGCGGGTTATAATGTTGAATATTCTGGATTACCTTTTGCATTATTTTTTTTAAGAGAATACAGAATGATTTTATTAAATAGTAGTTTATGTAGTATTTTTTTCTTTGGTAGCTTTTCAATTTTTATAACACTGGTAATTAGAATTTTTTTTATTATAATACGTAGTATTTTACCTCGTTTTCGATTTGATCAAGTTCTTGAATTAAGATGGGCAAAATTATTACCTTTAAGATTTTCATTTTTATATTTAGAGTGTAGAATTCTTTTTTATTTAAAGTAAAAATATGAATAAAAAAAATTGTTGGTTATATTGAACTAATAATATTGAAAGGAAAAGTTATTAATTAACGGATATAAGGTACGCCGGGGATAACAGGCTGATAGTTCTGGAGAGTTCATATTGATAGGATTGTTTGGCACCTCGATGTTGGCTTATCACGTCCTGATGTTGTAGGAGATATCAAGGGTTCGGCTGTTCGCCGATTAAAAGTGGTACATGAGCTGAGTTCAAAACGTTGTGAAACAGTTTGGTTCCTATCTTCTATTTTTTTTTTTAATATTTTAGGTGTTGATAGTTAGTACGAGAGGACTGCGTAATAAAATTCACTAATGTGACAATTATTTTTTTCTTTAAAAAAGTATTGTTGTGTAGTTACAATTTTCATAATAAAATTACTGAAATATATATAAAGTAAGAAAATTTTCTAAAATATTAAATAATTATAATTAAAGATTCTAATTTTTTTTTTAGTAAAGACTATAAAATTGTGTTTTGTTTAGTTATTTATTTAAATATAATTTGTTATAAAATTTTTTAATATAAAATAATATATTTTACTATAATTTAAAAATAAATTTATAAATTTGGTTTGGACATTAGCGAAAAAATTTTTTTTTATTTAAAAAAATAAAAAATAAATTTTAAAATAACATACCTACTTTACGGGAGATATGTTTTTAAGAATAGAATATTTTACATTAATGGCGGAAAGGTAGACGCGTTAGTCTTAAAAATTAATTACTATGGGTTCAAGTCCCATTTAATGTAAATAAAATAAGTCGAAATAGCTTAGTGGTAGAGTTGTAGTTTGAAAAACTATAGGTATAGGTTCAATTCCTGTTTTCGACAAAGCATATAGTAAAGTGGTTGAATACAATGGATTGTAAATCCATCGACGCAAAGTCCGCATAGGTTCGAATCCTATTATGCTTAAGTACTTAGTTATAAAAAAAACGTTAGTATTTCGTTTTTTTATGAAAGGTTTAAATTTAATAAGAGCAGGTTTAGCTACAATTTCATTAGCAGGTTCTGGTGTTGGTATTGGTATTGTTTTTGCAAGATTAATTACAGCTTATTCTCGAACTCCTGAACATCAAAAACAATTATTTACATATGCGATTATCGGTTTTGCATTAACTGAAGCAATTGCATTGTTTGGGTTAATGATGGCTTTTTTAGTTTTATTTATGTAAAAAAAATTAATGTTTAAAAAAATTATTATTTTTAAAATAAATAAACGTTATATAAAAAAACAATATGGTGATGTTGAAGATGGTACAGATATATTTCTTGATGAACCAGAAATTTCAGTTAAAAAAAAACGGTCTTATAAAATTGGTACAAGAGAGTATATAAAAAAAGGAAAAAAAGGTTTTGCTAAATTTAAACGATATAGAAAGAAATTGGATTTTATTTTAGATTATACAATTCGTCCAATTTTTAAATATTTTCTAAATCCTATATATCATTATTTAATAGCACCTTTTTTTAAATTTTTTTTAAATCCTATTTATAGTTTATTAAAAAAATATTTTTTAATTATTAAAAAAATATTATTAGATTTTATTGTATCGCATTGGATTTTTTTATTTTTAAAAATAAAGATTTTAAGAATCTATACTTTTTTTAGAGTGCAAATTTTAGAAATTTTTAATTTTTTTAATTCTATATTTTCATATTTAAATGTTTTTTGTGTAAAATATATTCCATTTTGGGTTTTAATTTGTACAATTATGAGTTTTATTTGTGAAAGTATTGGTAAAATAATTATTGATAGATATCAGTTATTTTTTTTAATTTATTATTTATTTATTACTTTTTTTAAAAATATTTTTTTTTGGAGATTTATTTTAGGTCAAAATTGTAGTCAAATGTCTACAAAATTGTGGCTTTTGTTATCTTCTTTAAAAAAAGCAGTTACATTTTGGATTATACATAATAACATGTTATATAGATTTTTGTTTATTTTTAGTTTGAGATATCTTCTTTCTTGTGGTCTTTCTGATAAATCTACGAAAGAAACACCTCATTTTAAACGTTTATTTTTTGTTTTTATTGTTTTTTTTCCTGTAATATTTTTTCAAAAATTTATACCACTTTTATATAGTTCACAAAATTTTTTATTAAATTTGGTTAGATGTATATCTGGTTGGTTTTGTCATGAAATTTTTTGGATAGTATCTGCCCCTATTTTAATAATAATCTTTATTTGGTTTTTTTATTTACCAAAAGAATTAAAAAATGAAGAGAAAAAAATAGAGACGGAAGACGAAAAAGGTGAATATTATGTTAAATATATTATTTATATTTGTTTTATTTTAAGTTTTAGATTATTTCATATTTCAATCCCCCATTTTACTAACTATATTTATAATTTTCCACTTTTATGGGAATATTGTGTTTTTTTTGGTGGTTGTGCGTTTCTTTTTACATTTGCAGGTATTTTTTTTGTTTGGTTGTATGAGTTAGTTGAATTTATTGGGTGTTTTGAATATACTGTTATCGATTTGCCTGGTTGGCCTCCTTTTTTTATTTCAGAACGTTTTGTGCCTTATAGAATAAGTAGTACTGGAGTCGCTAGTTTTGGACATTTACATGAAGAATCAGAGGATCCGGAATTTGTTTTAGGCCGTGAATATACGTCGGAAGAATTATCAAGAATGTCGCGATATTATTATAGAAATGAAACTGTGTATCCAAAATATATTCAATATGAAGGTATGGTTTTTAGTAGTGATCATTTTAAAAACGTATTTTTAATTGCGCTTAATGAATTAAAAACGAGTACAATAAGAACTTATAAAGAATTGTATTTGAAAGCTGATTCTAGATTAAAAGATTATGAAGTAACATTAATTTCAGAATATATGGATACTATTATGAATGAACTTAATTTTAGAAAAAAACAAATAGTTTGGAAACATGAAGATTTATTGTCACCTTATGAAAGTCGAATGTTTTTTTATTTAGAATTTAAATTAAAAAGGTTATCTTATGAACCAAATTCTCATATTAAAATATCAGATATAGTTCGTCAACTTTTAAATATGCGTACATTAATAATTAAATGTCGTGAACCTATGTTAAATGATTTAATTGAAATTTCGAAAAAACTTAAATTTAAAGAAACAACGGGGCTTAATGAAATTAAAAGTTTAATTTTGAATTGGGAACAGGAATTAAAGAAATTAAAGAATGGGCCACCAGAACAATTTAAAAAAAATATTGAATCGAATAGAAGTAAACTTAGACAAGATAGTGTAGAATTACAGGACTGGATGGAAGAACGTCGAACAAGAATTTTTCAAACAAATTTATATAAAAAAAATAATGTATATTAGAAAAACTAAAAAAAAAAATTTAAATTATATTTCCAATATTATTTATGTGTTTACTTTACTTACTAAAATTTTTGTTCCAATGCTTTTTAATAAAAAAAAAAAATGATGTATTTGCAATTGTTTAATGAAATAAGACTTTGTATAACTTTTTTATTTTTTTGTTTTTTAAAAATTCAACCTATATATGCCGTATTATTTTTTTTAATTTTTATAATGCAAATTGCTGTATATATTTGTTGTTTTTTTTCTTACTATTTTACAAGAATTTTATTATTATTTACTTATTTTAGTTTAATAAGAGTAATATATTGTTTTATATTAATTTCTATGAATTTTCAAATTTTTGTTTTTAAAAATTTTTTTACTTTTAATCCGTATTCGATTAAATTTGGAAGATTTTTAAGTAGTTGTATTTTTTTTAGAATTTGTTTTATATGGTATGTTATTGAAAATAATACTCTTTTTATTAAATTTTTTAACTACACATATCCAATTGAACCAGTAAAAAAATTTGAAGAAATTACTGTATTTTTTTTTAATGATTTATTAGTATATCAAGCTCATTTTTATAATTATTATTATACTGAAATATTTTTTTTTGGTATTTTATTTTTTTTTTTTATAAATATTTTTTTATTATTTTGTATGCCAAACACTAAAATTGATATTTTTGAAACAGATTTCTATATAACTTTATTTTTTAAAAAAATGCGTTTATTAAAACAATATTTAAAAGATAATAGTGTTGTAGAGTGGGATCCAAAACCAATAAAAAATAAAGAATCTTTAACTTTAAAACCTAATTTTCCATCTTATTTTCCACAAACACCAGAGGAGTGGAAAAAATTATCAGATCCTGAAACTTTAAAAAAATTTGTTATTGCTTTTAATAATGCTGTGGATACTGTGCAATATACATTAGATCAGCCTAAATTTTGGTATGTTATAATATTATTTTTTTTTTTTTTTTTTTTATATAAATGGATTTATATTCGTTTTTATAATATTAATTTAAAATTTATTTCTATTATATATAGAATTTTTGGTTTATTTATTTATAGTTTAGGGAGTTTTGATTTTTTAGTAAATTCATTTAGGGTCATTTGTATTAGTTTATTACAAGTATTTTTACTTTTTGTAGAACCTGATAACAAAAAATTAATAAAACAAGCTCCGCAGTATTTAATATATACTAGAGTTTCATCAGTTATTTTTTTAATTGGAACTTTAATTCTAAGAATTTATTTATCTTCAAATCTTCGTGATTTGTGGTTTTTAGCACATGAAGTTCCTCAAACACCTTTATTAAAATTTAGAACTGTTTGTTTATTAGTTGGGTTGTGTATGAAAAGAGGGATTTTTCCATTTTCTTTTTATCATTTACCTGTGTATGAACAGTTTTCAATGCCTATTTTATTTTTTTCACAAAGTATTTTAAAATTAGTTTATGGTTCATTTTTTTTAAAATATTTTGCTTTTTGTTTTGCATTAAATTCTTATTTCGTTTTATGGTTTTTATTTATTAGAATTGTAAGATCGCTATTATATAGTTCTGTAAGGGCATTACTTGAAAAATCATTTAACTTGTTTATTGTTTTTTCTGGTTTTGCAAATTTTAGATTTTTTTTAATACCTTGCCTTGCAAATAATTATAATACTGGAAAAACAGTTCTTCGGTTTTTTAATTTTAATCCTTTAATTTATGGATGTGGCTATTTATTAATTTATATATTAGGTATTTTAAGATTTTTTTATTTTATTTCAACATATCCAGATTTAGTTTCTGATAATATAAATTCTTTTTCAAAATTAAAAAATTGTGCGAATAGCGTAAAAAGAAAATTTGTTTTTATTTTAATTTATTTAAGTAGTGTTCCCCCGAGTCCATTATTTTTTTTTAAAGTTAAAATTTTATTAGATTTTCTTGCGCTATCGACAAATTATTTTTTTTTTTTTTTTTTTTTATTTTTGGGAAATTTATTTATTTTTTTTTTTTTTTTTTTTTTTTTTATTTTTTTTTTTTTTTTTTTTTTTTTAATTTTTTTAATTATTTCTAGTTTTTATTATTTATATTTTATTCGAATGATTTTTGGTTTTTTTAATGAAAATATAAATATAAAAAAACAAGTTAGTAAAATTCATTGGAAATTTGATTTGATTTTTTTAATATTTCTTTTTTTACTATTTTTAAGAACTATAAAAATTTTTTTTATTGGAGTTCATTGTTTTCCAATATGGTTCTCACGGATAGTGTTCCACTGTATAATGAACCCAAATATTCCAAGAAGGTTATGGATATAATTTTAATTTTGTCGGCTTTAAGTATAATTTTAATTTTTTTTGGTCGATTTTTAAATATTTATAGTACAAAAAAACTAATTATTTTAAGTTATATTTTTTGTTTATTTTTATTAAATTTAAAAAGTAATGTAGTTAGCACTACTTTATTTTTTTTTTTTACATTTGATTTAAATTTACAAATAATTCAAAATTCGTTTAGACAAAGAATGAGAAATATTGTTTTAAGATTAACGTTTATTATTTTTTTTTTTATTTTTAAATACTTAAAAAATGATCCTTTTTTTATATTATTTTGTGGTTATTTTTGTTTTTTTAGTTTAAGGATGCTATTAATTGTTTTTAGAAATACAATACTTTTATTTTTTATTGCATGGGAGTTTGTAGGATTAGCGTCTTTTTTATTAATATCTTTTTGGACAACACGTCGACAGAGAGTAAAAAGGGGTATAAAAGCATTCAGATTAAATAAATTTGGTGATTTTGCGTTATTAATTAGAAGAGTACTGATTTATAGAAATTATAATACTTTAAATTTGACAGAATTAAGCCTTATTAGACCTTTTATTAAACATGATGGAATTTTATATAGAATTTGTTTTTTATTGGTTATTTGTGTACTAGCGAAATCTGCGCAAGTTGGATTTCAAGCTTGGTTAAGAGATGCAATGGAAGGCCCAACTCCAGTTTCTGCATTATTACACGCTGCTACAATGGTAACTGCTGGAATCGTTTTAATTTTTCGATTTTCATTTTTTTTTATTTTATTACCATTTATTAATTTAATTTTCATTTTGGCAGGTGTTAGAACAATCTTTTTATCAATTTTTTTAGCTAGTGAACAAATTGATTTAAAAAAACTTATTGCTTTTTCTACATGTAATCAAATTGGTTACATGTTATACTTAAGTGGATTAATGTATTATGAAACAAGATTTTTTCATTTAAGAAATCATGCTTTTATAAAAGCAACTTTATTTCTTATAGCTGGAAGAATTATAGCATCAAGTTATAATGAACAAGATATTCGATTTTTATCAAGAAAAAATTTTGTTTTTTTAAAACTTAGGCTTTTTGGAAGAAGTATTTCATTATTAGGGGGGTTTTTTTTTACAGGATTTTTTTCAAAAGAATTATTTTTTCAAATTCAAAATTGTAATTTAAAAATAAATAATTTTAGATTATTTATTTTTATTTTAACATCCTTATTTTTTGGAACTATAATTTATTTAAATAACATTTTGAAATTATTAAAAAATAATAATTTTTTAAAATTCAATTTTAAAGAAAGTTCAGATTACCTCATTTTAATAAGAATTTTACTTTTTTTTTGTATAAGTTTTGGTTTTTTTTTCAAAAATTTTTTTATTTTTGAAAATAAATATTTTTTGGCAGATAGTTTGTATTTTTATGATAATTTTAAAATTTTAGATTTTAACGGCATAAGATTAAGTTGTTGTTATTTTATTCTATTATATACTTTTTTTATAACTGGAAGTACATATTTCAGTTCTTTAAAAAAATGGTTCTATTATTTTAATGATTTTTGTACAAATTTATTTTTTTTTAATAAAATAAAAAAAATAACAAGAACATCTAGAACTTATTATTTTTTGTATAGAATTCCGAAAATTAGTACAAATTTTATATATCAATGTTCTATTTACTGCCAAGATATAAAAACAAGAAAAGCTTCGTACTTTGGTGTATTACTTTTTTTTTGTATAATGTTAAGTATATTGTTATCAAGATAAAATATATATATTTTTGCTGATATAGTTTAATGGTAAAATATTTAACTGTGACTTAAAAGATTTATAGGTTCAAATCCTATTATCAGCTTTTTTTTGGCTTTAATGAAACTAAGTTTTAAACATTTAAAATACTACCCAACTCCAATTTTATTAAATTATTTTTGGAGTTTTGGTTTATTGTTAGGAAGATTTTTAAGATTACAAATTATTTCTGGTCTTTGGTTAAGAATGAATTATTCTTCAAATGCTAGATTCGCTTTTTATAGTATTGAATATCTTATGCGTGAAAATAATTTTGGCTGGTTTTTTCGTTATATGCATAGCAATGGAGCTTCTTTTTTATTTTTTTTTTTATATATTCATATAGCACGTAGTATTTATTATCGTAGCTATTTAAAACCACGTAATCGTTTATGGTATTCTGGTCTTATTCTTTTATTACTTATGATAGTTACGTCTTTCTTAGGTTATGTTTTACCTTGGGGTCAAATGTCTTTTTGGGCGAGAACAGTTATTACTAATTTAGTTACTGTTATTCCATTTATTGGAAATGATATTGCTGAGTGGCTATGGGGCGGTTATACTGTATCTACAATAACATTAAATCGATTTTTTATGTTACATTACTTATTTCCATTTATTATTAGAAGAGTAAGTATTATTCATTTAAAATTTTTACATGAAGAAGGTTCAACAAATCCATTAAATACAGCAAATGAAGGGATAGATTATATTACTTTTTATCCTTATTTTTTTCTAAAAGATTTAAGTTTATTTTTATTTAGATTAAGTTTTTTTTTTAGAGTTATTTGTTTTAGACCAAATAGATTATCCCATCCTGATAATTATATACCTGCAAATAGTTTAGTAACTCCGACACATATTGTTCCTGAATGGTATTTTTTATTTTTTTATGCAATTTTACGTGCAATACCTAATAAATTTATGGGTGTTTTATTTCTTATAGGTTCGATTGTTATGTTAGTGCATCTTGTTTTTTTACAAAAAAATATTCAAAAAAATTTTATGCAAACTCCTTTATTAAATGTATTTCATAAAATTTTATTTTGGATATTTGTTAGCCATTTTATTATAATTAGTTGGTTAGGGGCTCAGCCTATTGAATACCCATATGATGTAATTATTCGATTTTATATTAGTAGTTTTTTTATTATTACAGGTTTGGGTTTTTTAATTAGAAATAAATTTGAAAGAAATTTGCTTCGTTCTTTTAGTAAAAAGAGATTAAATTAAAAAAAAAATTTTAATTACAAGTAAACTAAATATTTTATTTTTTTTCTTAGTTATTATAATAAACCTATAAATATTTGTTATTAAATTTTTTAAAAAAAATAAATAAAAATAAATGAAAACTAAAACAATTTTTTTAAAATAGATTAAAACTATAATTTATTAAGAAAAATGTAAATTGGTTAATAAGTTTTTTAAAAAGAAATTATATAATAATAATTAATTTAAAATATTGGGAATTGAAACGGCTTAATACCAATATAAAAAAATCAATAGAGAGTTTGTTAGTAACGGTGAGTGAACGCAAATAAATGTTTTAATATGGGTTTTTAATTAAATTTAATTAAAAACTTATATTAAAAAATAAGTAAATTAAATACAAATTAATTGAAAAATAAAGGACCTTCTTTAACATTAATTAAAAAAATTGATTGATAGCGTAAAAGTATCGTGAGAGAACGTAATATTTTTTAAAAAATAAAAAAAGAAATTTATTTTTATAACAACATTTATTAAAAATACTATACCTTTTGTATAATGGACTAACAAGTTAATTATTATAGTAAAATTAAACATAAATTTTAATTGAAATGAAAATATAAATTTAAATTATAATAATTATACCCGAAACTAATTGATCTAAATATGGCCAGGTTGAATTGAGATGGTATCTTTTTGGAGGACCGAACTTATATATGTTGCAAAATATTAGGATGAGCTGTGTTTAGGGGTGAAAGACTAATCAAAATTAGTTATAGCTGGTTTTTTACGAAAGATATGTACGTATCGTGGCAAAAAAAAAATAAAGGTAGAGTCATCTTCTTTGAATGGTAGTTTGAGTACTTGACGGATAAAGAAAGAAACTGCGAATTTTATTTTTATAGTATAAATAAAAAGAATCCCTTTAGTTTAAGAGTAGAACGATGTCCTTTCAAGACATTAATATGAGTGCGAATCTCATAAGGGATGTATTTAATATAATATTTATCTATATTGCTAAACAGACTATAGGTGCTAAGGTCTATAGTCGAGAGGGAAACAGCCCAGATTTATTGATAAGATTTTAAAATTAAACTCAGTGCATTAAGGGATCGTAGCTTATTTCTTAAATTTGTATTAGCTTGGGTAGGCTTGGAAGCAACCATCCTGAAAATTTAAAAATTTATTTTTAAGTATGTGAAATCTCTTTTATTTATTTCGAATTTAAAAAATAAATAAATTTTTTCTTTTTAAAAAAATTTTATAAAAATAAAAAAAAAAATAATAATTAAATTTTGTTTAATTAATTGTTTTTGAAAATTAATAAATTTTTAAATTCATTTTTAAATAAATTTTTAAATTTATACTAACGATTTTCTTTTTATATAGTTTTTTTTTATAATTTATTTTTATTTAAATTGAAAGTAAAAAAAAAAACATTTCAGAATATAAAGACCGCGTTCAAGCGCATTGAAGTATAAATGGAATTTGTGCATCAGTAATTTAGGGAAACTAGTGTTTAATATCGAATCATAAAATTTAAAAAAAAATGGTAGTAAAATGTCTTAAATAAATAGTTAAATTTGTGAAAATTTAGATAAAATTTATTAAGAATAAATATGTTAGTATGAGTAATGAAAAAACAATTTAAACTTTTGTCGTTGAGAATCTAAGGTTTTCTACGTAAAGACAATCTGCGTAGAGTAAGAGCAGTTTTTAAGATAAATTTGAAAAAATTTTATTGATAAAGATTTTATTAAAATTTAAATTTTAAAAATAATTTTTTTGATTCTTATTAAATAAAAAGGTAGTACTTTTGTGTTTAAAATAGCGAGTAAGAGCATTTTTTAAAGTTTAATAAATTAAAATATAAAAAATTATTTTTAGATTTACAAGAAAATATAATAAAAAATTTAACTGTACTGAAAATCGACACAGATAGATTCGTAGAGAATATGAAGACGTGTAAGGTAATAATATTTAAGGAACTCTGCAAAATGATTCTGTAACTTCGGGATAAGGAATAATTTTATAAAAATCTTTTATAGAATTTCAAAAAATCGTAAGTAGCGACTGTTTAACAAAAACACAAAACTCTGCAAAATTGTAAAATGATGTATAGGGTTTGACGTCTGCCCGGTGTGTAGTAGTAAAAATTGATTATATTTTGTAATTATAATAACCCTATATAAACGGCGGCCTTAACTCTGAGGGTCCTAAGGTAGCGTAATCCCTTGTCAGGTAAGTTCTGACCTGCTTGAATGACGTAACGACTGCTTAGCTGTCTTGAATATTATCTTAATGAAATTGAATTGGCTGTGAAGATGCAGTGTATGAATAGATAGACGGAAAGACCCCGTGCACCTTTACTATACTTTTTTAATTGTCTTAAATGCGTAAACTGTAGAATAGATGGGAAATTTTTGTAATATGAAATACCATTTTTTACAAATTTAATTCAAATTTATTGAATGAGGGGTAGTTTGACTGGGGCGGTCATTTTCTAAAAAGTAACGAAAATGTGCAAAAATGCGTTTCCTTTTTTTTCAAAAAAAGTTAAATAAAATAGTAAAAACAAATTTGATTGATTGACAAACAAGTCTTTCAAAAATAATTATTTTTTATTCATTTCGGAATTTATAACTCAATGGTAGAGTGTTCGTCTCATAAACGAAATGTTGTAGGTTCAAGTCCTATTAAATTCAAATAAATCAACAATCTCCTTTTATTTTTAATAAACAATTAATAAAAAAAACATTATTTTTTCAAAGACCAAGTTTTTATACATTACAAATAAATTATTTTCGTATAATATCAGAACTTTTATGGCATTTTTTAATAATTCCATTAACAATTATTAAAATTCAAAAATTTATTTTTTTACAACTGTATATTCCAATTATGAGTTTAAAAATATTAAGAGGGCGAAATTTTAAACCATTTTTTAAGGCTACTTATTTTACTCGATCTTTTGGTTTTTTTCATCAATTTTATAATAATACTAATGAGAAACAAAAATCATTTCCAATTAAATTTCGGACCACAGCATCCTGCCGCCCACGGCGTTTTACGATTAATCTTAACCTTAAAAAACGAAAAAATTATAAAAAGAGATCCACACATTGGATTACTTCATCGCGGAACCGAAAAATTAATTGAATATAAAACAAGATTACAATCAATTAGATATTTTGATCGATTAGATTATGTTTCAACATTTTCGCAAGAACATAGTTTTATTTTATTTTTAGAAAAAATAAGAAATGTAAAAGTAATACCAAGAATGTCATATAGACGTATAGTTTTTTTAGAATTAACTCGTATTTTAAATCATTTAATGGCAATTACGACACATGCTTTAGATGTTGGAGCTATTTCGCCATTTTTATGGGGTTTTGAAGAACGAGAAAAAATTATGACAATTTTTGAACAAGAAACTGGTGCCCGTATGCATACAAATTTTTTTCGAATTGGTGGAATAAGAAAACCACTTTCAAATAAATTTTTAACTGAAGTATACAATTTTATTAAACAATTTGTTAGTCGTCTTGATGAGATACAATCTTTGTTAACAAATAATCCTATTTGGATTTCTCGATTAAAAGACGTAGGAGTAATAAATAGTGAATTTATTTTAAATGCGAGTTGCTCAGGAGTTTTAGCTCGTTCAAGAGGCTTTCCTATTGATTTGCGTTTAACTGCACCTTATGAACTTTATCCAAATTTTACTCCATTTATTACAAAAAACGGTGATTGTTTTGATCGATATTTAATACGTATTAATGAAATGTATCAAAGTCTTTTTTTTATTAATTACAGACTAAATAAAATTGATTTAAATTCCATTTCTTCTCATTTTAAATATAAATTAGATTTTATGGCAGAAATTATTCAACATTTTAAATATTTTAGAATTCACAACATTTCTTTAAAAAAACATAGTTTATATATTAGAACAGAATCTCCAAAAGGTGAGTTTGGTGTTTTAGGTTTATTAAATAATTCAAATTTTTTAACTCGTTGTAAAATACGTAGCCCTGATTACTTTCATTTACAAATTTTACCAAAATTATTAGAAAATAGATTATTAAGTGATTTAGTTACTGTAATAGGTTCACAAGATATCGTGTTTGGTTCTATTGATCGATGATAATAATAATAAATAAATAAAAATAAAATGCATAGCATTGGAAGGGGATATAACTTAATGGTAGAGTAGCGGTCTTTTAAATCGCAAGTTCGAGTTCAAGTCTCGATGTCCTCAAATGTTTTTAAATTCCAGATTAGAAATTTTTGAATTAAATTTCTTTTTTTGTAGAATTCAATATAATTTTATAAGATTTTGTATAATAATGTTAAGAAGATGTTATTTTTCAAATTTTGGATATCTAATATTTAAAAAATTAAATATTTTATTCAAATCAATTTTAATAGAAAATATTAAATTTCAACCTAATTTTTTAAATTTAAGTTTTTACTTTTATAGCTTTTGTTTAATTAGATTTTTTAATGTATTTAGCTTATTACCATTTCATTATACTATAACCGCGCAGTTTATATTTAGATTTACTTTATCTTTTCTGCTATTTAGCACATTAACTTTACACGGGTTAATGCAGCATAAAGTGACGTTTTTAAATATTTTTTTACCTGCAGGTATTCCGTTACCTTTATTTGCATATATTATAATAATTGAGTTTATTTCATATATGTCGCGCTTATTTAGTTTGGCAGGGCGATTATTTAGAAATTTAGTTGCAGGACATGTTTTATTGTATATATTAAGAACAAGTAGACTCAGTCTACTTTTTTTTGTTAGTATTTGGTCTATATTTAGTATTTTAAGAATTTTTGTTTTAATATTAATTTTTTTATTAGAAATTATAATTGGTCTTCTTCAAGCTTATGTTTTTATTTTATTAATTTGTATTTTTACAAATAATATTTTAACAATAGAACACTAAATGTCTCAATTAGATAAATTATTATTTTATCCTTTAAGAGTATATATTCTTATTTGTATTTTTATTAGCTTTTTTTTTTTTTTATATTGGCAAACACAAAATATTTTAAAATTTAAAAATTTGGAATATCAAAAAATTTTATATTTATATAATACTTTTTTAAAAAATAAATTTAAATGAAATTAATTTGCATTTTGTTGTTAATTATTTTAATAAGTTTTTTGCAAATTTTATTTTTAGCGAATACGTTATTAAGTGTTTTATTATTTTTAGAAATAATTAATATATCTTTAATTTGTTTAATTATTGTTTGGGTAAAAACTTTTTTTATTTTTCAAGTTCTACCAATAATTATTTTTTTATTAAGAATCAGTACAATTGAAGCTTTTACATTTTTTTTTGTAATTAGTTATGACCATTTAATTAAAAATGAATAAAGAATTTTTATTGATTTTAAAAAGAAGTATGATATTAATTGGTGTAATAATTTTTGTATTTTTTTTTCTTTTAAGAATAAATAAATTATACCTTAATAAAAATGAAAAAACAACAAGTTATGAATGTGGGTATTTACCATTTTCATCACGATTAACTCCAACAATAAGAAATTATTTAGCTCTTAGATTTCTTTTTTTATTATTTGATATTGAATTAATTTTTCTTTTACCTTATTTTTTAAATCCAGCAAATATTCATTATACGGCACACTTATATGTGCATAGTTTTATATTTTTATTGGTTATCAGTTTTGTAATTGAATATAAGTGTAAAATTTTTAAAAAAAAATAATATTTTATTTTTTTTTTCATAGAATTTTTAGAAATTTTTTTAATTTTTTTATTAAAGAAAAATGTATTTTAATTTATTTTAGAATTCAAACTGTTTGTAGAACTTTTTTATTTTATCAATTTTATAAAAATAGACAACAAGCGTGGTTGTGGACCATTTCAATTTTTTCTATAAATTTTGATTTTGTAGTTTCAGATTTAAATATTTTTTTTTTACTAGTGAACAGCTTTTTATTTTTAAGGTTAGAAATATTTAATCAATTAAAAGAAAAAAATACTTTAAATTCTTTTTGTTATAGGCTAATATATATAAATGCATTAATTTGTTTTATAACACAAAATTTATTATTATTTTTATTTTGCTTTGAAAGAACTGCAATTTTTTTATTAATTTTAATCCAACAAAATCTTGTAGAAACACGACGAATTTTAGCAAGTTATTTTTTATTTTTTTATACAATAATTGGTTCATTACCATTTTTATGTAGAATAATGTGGAATTATATTCAAACAAATTCATTTACAATAAATAGTCTTATAGAATCAAGAAATTCTATAAATAGATATTATGCATTTAGAAGAATTGCTTTAACATTTTTAATTAAATTACCGTGTGTTGGTTTTTATATTTGGTTAACTGAAGCGCATGTTGAAGCACCAACTTCTGGTTCTATTATTTTAGCAAGAATAATTTTAAAAATTGGAAGATATGGTTTTTTAAAAATTGTTTTATTAAATTTTTCATTTAGGATTTTAAATTTTGCACAAAAACCATTAATTTTTTTATTTGTATTTTCTTTTATTTTAAGTTGTTTACATTTATTCACACATAGTAATTTAAAAAAATTAATTGCTTTTAGTTCAATTAGTCATATGAATTTAAGATTTTTAGGATTTTGTTGTTTAACTGATAAAAGTTATATTTTAATTATTTTATTTTTAGCTACGCATAGCTTAATAAGAACAAGATTATTTTTTCTAAGAGGTAAATTAAAAATAGAAACAGGTCAAAAAAATTATCAATTTTTTTCTGGACTAGCTTTAACATCCCCAATGCTAAGTTTATTTTTTAGTTTTTTTATTTTTTCAAATTTTAATTTTCCAGGAACAAGAAATTTTTTTGCGGAATTTCTTTTTTTTATGAATCTTAGTAATTATAATTATTTTTTAACTATAATTCTTAGAGTATTTGCTGGTTTGTTTAGTATTTGTTGGTTATTTTTTTTTGTTAATATATTTTTCGGTCAACCACAAAAAATTATTTTTAATAGAAATATAACAAGAAGTGAATGTAGTTTTTTAATGATATTAATTTGTTGCTTATTTTGTTTTAGATTTTATCCAATGTATTTATTTAAATGAAAAAATTTCTTCTTCAAAAACAATTTCAAAGGATAATTACTTTAAGAAGGTGTCAATTTTTTCAAGATCAATTGTTTTTTTTAAGACAAATTCAAAATTCTTTTTTTAGAAAAAAAAGACTTAAGATTAAGAATCCACGAACGAAAAGTAAATATTTTTATGTTATTTTATTATTATTAAAGTATAAATATATATGTAGGAAACTGGTAAAAACATTTAAAATATCTTTTATTAAGCACTTAAATTACAAATTTAATACTTTTTTTCGTTATATAGTTAAGCGATATGTAAAAAAAAAAATTTATATTGCGCCTTTACTTTTTGGTGAAAAATTAATATTAAAAACGCAAAAAAAAGTTAAATTAAAAAAAAATTTTAATTTTAAACGAAAATTTAGTACTCAACCTTTAAAAATCGATTACTATTATTATAAAATGCATTTATTTTCTATTTATACGTATGTATATTTTTTAAATTTATATCGTTTAATTATACAAAAAAAAGGAAATCCTATTTTTTTGTCATTACCTTCTAAATATGAATTTTTTTGTGTAATTATAGAATTTAATATACAATTTACAAAAAGAATATTTTATTATAAAGGCAATCGTTATTATGTTTATTCAGTATTGCCTATTTTTTTTTATAAATTAAGAATTATTTTATTATATTATGATACTAATAAAATTAGTTTAAATTTTCCATTAACAGCTCCAGGAAAAGTTATTTTTCCAAAATATCATAACTTAACAACTCTTATTAATACATATTTAGAATTAAATCATATTTATATATTACGTAACGTTTATATAAAATTGTTAACTGAGAGTCATCAATTAAGGTGGTATAAATCACAGTTAAATATAAAAAATAAAATAAAATTAATCTTTTTAAAAAAGCATGTGTTAAAAAAAAAAATTATATTTAAATTTAAAATTTTTTTAAATTTAAATCGAAAATTTAGCTCACCACGTAAACAACCTTTAAAAAAAAATAAATATTTTTTAACAATAATTTTTATTTTTTTATTTATTGTGTATGAAAATTTTTATTTATTAGTTGTACAAAAACAAGCAAATTTTATTCATTTTCCATTACCAAATATAAATAAATCTTTGTATATATTTGAAGAAAACGCAAATATTAAAATTCGTTTTATAAAAAGAATAATTTATTATGAAGGGGTTCAGCATTATGTTTATACAATGCCTTTATTTTTTTTTATAAAAGTAAATGAAAGATTTTTTTTTTTAGAAAAAAAAAATCTTTAAAAAATCTTCCAAATTTATATATTTTTTATCGACACCCTAGTTTAATTACACTTTTTAATCTTTTTTTAGAGTTAAATGAAAAAGAAAAACAAATTGTTTCTTTACAAACTACCTTACGTATAAAAAAAGAAAAAAAAATAAAATTGGCATTAATGAAAAAAAGAATTGGATTTTTTTTTCGTCTTACTTTATTTAGAAATTTTTATTTATTAATTGTACAAAAACAAGCAAAATATGTTCTTTTTCCATTATTAAGCGCTAATAAATTATTTTGCGTGATTGAAGATAATAAAAAAAATAATATTTGTTTTAAAACAAGAATAATTAATTATGAAAATATTGATTTCTATATTTATACGACACCATCTATTTTTTTTTTTAAAATAAAGCAGATTTTATATTTTTTTAAAACATATAAAAAATCATATAATTTTTTACCTTTAAAAAAAGTTATTTTTCCAAAATATTATGACTTAACAAAACTTGTTCGTGCATATTTAGAATTAAATAATCTTAAAATGCCGCAAAATTTATATATTGTAAATTTAAAAGATAATATGATTATGAGAGGATTAAAAAATAAATTGTATAAAAAAATTAAATTATCCTATTGGAGAAAATTTCATTATTTAAAATTTAGAAAGTTAAATACAATAAATTTTTTTTGGAAAAAAAATCAAACTTTTCAGAAAAAACTTTTTTTTTCTGAAAATTTTAAAAATTTTTCAATGTTACAAGATTGGGTTTTTTTATTAATGTATAGTTGTTTAACACGCAATATAGAAAGATTAAGAAATTATATTCGTTATTTTATTGATCATTCTTATTTACAGGGAAAAAGGCTTTTATTTTTTTGGAATTTACTTTTAGCCTATAATGATAATTTTAATTTTTTAAAAAGAAGGCGTATTCATAGAATTGGTGTTATTGATAAACATAGACGAACAAAAACATTAAATTTTGAATTCGGGCCTTGTAAAATTTCCTCATTTTATAATGCAAATGCTATTTGTTATAAAAAAGTACATGTAGCGTCCTTTTTTGGTGCTTTTTCAATACGATTTTGGTTTTATTTTAAATAAATTTAGGGGTTTGTCGATTAATGGTAAGTCAGTTGTCTTCTAAATAACCAATACGGGTTCAAATCCCGTCAAATCCAAAATAAAAATAATATCTGTGACGAAATAGGTAGACGTGTTAGTTTCAAAAACTGAATTCTAAGAGTTCAATTCTCTTCAGATATATATTTGAAATAAAAGAAATTAAAAAAAAAGCACTTAAACCTATTTATTATAAAAAAATAATATCTGTGACGAAATAGGTAGACGTGTTAGTTTTAGAAACTAAATTCTAAGAGTTCAATTCTCTTCAGATATATATTTGAAATAAAAAGAATTAAAAAAAAGTACTTAAACCTATTTATTATAAAAAAATAATATCTGTGACGAAATAGGTAGACGTGTTAGTTTAAGAAACTAAATTCTAAGAGTTCAATTCTCTTCAGATATATATTTGAAATAAAAAGAATTA